>Ga0172379_10000778_pt1 | contig 74624 bp, 64 predicted proteins | sample GrowelOW334metaG_FD_119756 | JGI IMG/M metagenome (GOLD analysis project Ga0172379, IMG submission 119756) | Groundwater microbial communities from an aquifer near a municipal landfill in Southern Ontario, Canada - Groundwater well OW334 metaG | ecosystem: Environmental > Aquatic > Deep...
AAAAGAAAATTGTTTTGCTTTGCTCGCCGAGTTTCGGCGGGCGGAAACGCTAGGGCGGGGTTTCAAATCATTCGAGCGATTTTCGCTCGAAAAAGGTTCGAGCTTCGTTCAGTAATTGCGACAAATTTAAAAGCCAGACATTTCGTCTGGCTTTTAAATTTGTTGTGGCGTTGGAGGTGAGAACCCAGAAAAAAACCAATAAATTTAAAACAAGAAAGTATTTTTTATATAACTATATTTTATTGATTAGCTTGATGGTGAGCCTGGATGGGGCTTCCGCCCCTTCAATTCCCAGCCCAGCCCCAGGCGGGTCAGCCTAGGGCTGAACCCCGACATTAAAAAACACCTTAGGGTGTTTTTTTTGTTTCAATTTTATAATTGACATATATTAGACATAATGTTATTATCTAGTATCTATCATAAAGTTGATAGTCTCGGCTACGGAGTTTCGTAGTAATAGTACTTTAAAAAAGTACAATATTTCCATAGTTAGTCTTGACTTCTCTTAACTGAAGATGTCTTGAACCGAGTATGAGAAAGGAGTTAATATCATGTTTTCTAATCCGGTATTTTGGGTAGTAGCGGCGATAGTGCTACTATTGGCAGTTATTTATCTAAGAAGTCGTTTTTCACCAAGCGGCAGAGCGACTGCTATGAAGCGCGCTCAAGAAAAACTTCAAAAAGAGCAAGATGAACAGGCTGTCAAGGCTAAAGAAAAAAGACAGCTAGAAAATTTTCAAAAGCAGCGTTTGGTTGTCTATGTTCGTGAAAAAGACGGCCGAAAATGCAGTTTTGAGGCTGTGCTAATCAAACAATTATTAACATTTAACATTGATGTTAAATTCTTACGTGATAAGGATGGCAAGGACTTGCTAGAACACGGCATTGGCGACGTTTTACAAGACGGAAGCTTGGCCCTTGTCGGTACAGCTTGGCTAAAAAAATATCAACGTGGTGGCTGTGTAGACCTTGATACTATTATACCTTACCATGAAATAGATGCAATCTGCTGTGATTATCGATTATTGAATTTAACAGCAGGAACAGTGAATATTTTAGGAGCTGGTTATCAAGATACTGATTATGACTATCAAGATTTATTGGCTTTTAGGATAATATGTGATCTGGCGAAAATGCTCGAAACCCCAGAGAAAAGCTTGGAAACAAGCATGGAACCGGAAATTACGAAATAACTTATGCCCCGCAACACTTAGTGATCAATGTTGCGGGTTTTTTATTTAGATAGTTTAAATTTTTTTAAGATAATTTCTGATAATTTTTTTAAAACAAATCCTAGAGCTAGAAATATAATTAGATAGATGACGGTGGCTAGCCAGGCGGGCAAGATTTTATAGAATAAATCATAGCGGTAGAGAATTGGCCAGTGCAATAAATAAATTTCGTAAGAATAAAGACCGAACCAAGACAGCAATTTGAATTCAAATGGTTTGATTAAGAATAAAAGAATAATCGCCGACATGGTAATCAAACTATAATTTTGTTCAATGGCCAGTTTTTGACCCACGCCGGAATAATAGGCAGTATAGCTGATTATAAAGAGTAAAAGAGCGATTAAAAAATAACGACCAGTAGTTTTTAGCCAAGGTTTAATTTTTATTATTAATTTAATTGACGCCTTACTAGCGAACAACCAAGCTATTAAAATTCCTAAAGGGAAAGCGAGAAAATGAACCCCATATAAATTTTTAACGTTACTTAGCCACAGGGGGTTGTAATCAATAAGTGCGTAGCCGATTAGACAAAAAATTACAGCCGTTAGGGGAGGGTATTTTTTGGAAAAAATTAAAGGAAACAGCAGATAATACAGTAAAATAAAGGTAAAATACCAGAGTGGCGAATTTAGGTCATGGTATACATCGGCGGTGGGAAAAAAACCAATAAAAGCTTGCCAAATAAAAGTCCAGGAGTAATTGATTTTTAAAATAAAAAAATCTAAAGCCAAGAATAGTAGTAAGCTTAACCAAAAAGGAATAAACAATTTTAATAAATTACGTTTGTAAAATTGCCTAACGGTTGGACGTTTTTTTAGAGCGCTGGTAGTTAAGCCGAAACCTGACAAAAATAAAAATAAATTAACTCCCACACCAGCTAAGATGGATAAGGGAAACAAGAAACGGTGGTCGGTGGCTAAAAAATAACCGATATGGGAAAGGATTACAACTAAAATAGCCAAGCCTTTTAATTCTTGGGTTAGAAACACAGGGAAGATGTCTTTAGTTTGGCGGTTACGCGCGGAAGTTATTAGGGTAATAATTAAAATAATTATTATAATCCGAGTAGCTTGAATTGGGTTATTGATTAAAATTGGCATAAATTATTTGCGCCCAGGATTCATAACCAAAAGCCGATAGATGGAAAGAATCAATTGAATAAGCTGGTCCGTTGTTTTTTAAAACTTGAGCGGTTGGTGTGTCTAAGTTAACGTAAATTAATTTATACTGAATAGCCAGTTGTTTAATAACTTGATTAAAGTTTTTGATTTGCCAGCGGAAATAATAATTATAAGGAAACCAGAGCAGTTGATTGGAGCCGATTTGGGGCAGTCCGATAACATAAATTTTAGCCGTGGTTTTTGTGGTCAGTTCTTGTAGAATTTGTTGATAATTTTTTTGAAAAGCGATTTTGGAAATATTCCCATGGATATCATTAACGCCAATTAACAAAGTAATAATATCGGGATTGTCAGCAATGGTCGTCTTTAGCGAATTATTAATAATATCTTTTGTTTTAAAGCCGGGGAGAGCCAAATTAATTAAAGTTAACTTGGTTTGATTACCTGCTAATTTTTGAGTTAATAAATAAGGGTAGGATTCTTGGTATTTGGTAGTTCCTACTCCGGCCGTTAAACTGTCGCCTAGCGCTACATAGGTTAAGCTGGTGGAGGATTTATTGTCGCCAATTACATAAGTTCCAAGTTTGTCTGGCGCCAATAAATGAGCTTGGTCTATAGTACTATAAATACGAGCATAAGCGCGATTTAGATAAATTGCGAGAGCGACGAAGACTAAGCTGATTAGTAGATATTTTGTTTTCATATATTATTATAATTATATAATAAAACGCTAAAAACCGCACATTATTGACAATTTACCTTAAAAGGCTCATAGTTTAGGTGTAAGTTTATTTTTTAGTCCTTAGGACTCAAGTAAATAATTAAGGTCGACTTACTTACTTTATTTATTGTATTTAAACAAAAAATTAGTATGGCAAAAAAATTGTATGTAGGCGGTTTGTCTTACAGCACTAACGATGCCGGTTTGAAAGAAGCTTTCGAACAGGCTGGTACCGTTGATTCTGCTAGCGTTATTATGGACAAGATGTCCGGACGCTCCAAGGGTTTTGGTTTTGTGGAAATGTCCACAGAAGAAGAAGCTCAAAAAGCTATTGAAATGTTCAATGATCAAGAGCTTGATGGCAGACGTGTGAAAGTAAGCGAAGCTCGTCCTCAAGAACCACGCTCTGATCGAGGTGGTTTCGGTGGCAATCGTGATCGTGGCGGAGATCGTGGCGGTTTCGGTGGTGGCGGTTACCAGAAGAAAAGCTGGTAATTAGCGTTTAAAAGTTTGAAGTTAATATTCTAATTTTTAAATAAAAAACTGATCCTTTATTGGGTCAGTTTTTGTTTGGAGGAAGTTGTCATACCGGCGGAGGCCGGTATCCAGGTTTAATTTTTATCTTGATTTTTTTGATGTTTTGTGGTATTTTGGAAACTTATATGGAAGCTAAAAAGAAGCCCACCTCCGTTAAAACTACGGCGAAGCGTGGCAAAAAGATATTTGTCGGCATGTCCGGCGGGGTAGATTCCTCGGTGGCTGCTTTATTATTGGTGGAAGCTGGCTACGATGTGGTGGGAGTTTTTATGCAAAACTGGAGTTCTGATTTTGGTGGTTGTTGCAATTTGGAACGCGACGTCGCTGATGCTCGATCTGTCGCTAATCAACTCGGTATTCCTTTTTATGTGTGGAACTTTGAACGTGAGTATCGTGATAAGGTTTTAGATTATTTTTACAGCGAATATGAAGCTGGTCGCACCCCTAATCCTGATGTCATGTGTAATCGGGAAATTAAATTTAAATTATTTTTAGACCGCGCTTTGAAGCTGGGCGCTGATTATATTGCCACTGGTCATTATGCGCAAGTAACAAATAAAGATGGCATTTACCACTTATTAAAAGGCGTTGATCCCGCTAAAGATCAAAGTTATTTTTTATGTTTACTTGGTCAAAAGGAATTATCTCATGCGTTATTTCCATTAGGTGCTATGACTAAAACCGAAGTGCGCGCTATCGCTAAGGAGCACAAACTACTTAATGCAACCAAAAAAGATTCACAGGGTTTGTGTTTTGTGGGGCAAGTAGATATTAGAGAATTTTTGAAAGAACGCCTTAAGCCAAAAATAGGGAAAATTATTAATGTGGATGGTAAGATTTTAGGTGAACACGAGGGGGTGGCTTTTTATACTTTGGGTCAGCGCAAAGAAATTGGTAATTTACCCGGCGGGCCTTATTATGTGGTTGATAAAAAACTAGCTAGCAATGAGTTGGTCGTTAGTTCTAATCCCAGTGAACCATTACTGTGGAAGAAAGAATGTTTAATCGATAACTTAGGTTGGGTTAATCAGGAAATAAAATTGCCAAATAATTATGAAGTGATAATTCGTTATCATCATAAACCAGTTGATGCCCACTTAACTAAGGTGGGGGATGATAAAATTAAAGTCGTTTTTGCTGAAGCCCAAAGGGCAGTAACTCCAGGACAACTGGCGGTAATTTGCGTGGGTGAGGAACTTTTAGGCGCTGGCGTAATTTTGTAGTTTTTACGCTTTTATTTTGGCATGGTATAATATAAGCATGATTAAAAGAAATAAAAAATCAAAGAAATTTTACTTCATCATGAGCTTTGTCATTATTTTTTTTGGTACTTTTATTTTTTTTGTGGAAAGTTTAAATAATTACGATATTAGTTCTCTTGATTTGCCAGCAATTAAAGCTAAATTAAAAGAAGAGATTAAGTCGATGGGTTTAAATAAAAAAGTAGACACTACTTCCACGCTTCCTGATGTTATTAATGAAGAAAAAGGAACAGCAGTTTTATTAAGTGTCCCATTTACGACTCAGGCTCCAGATGGTCATTGGGAGGATCAACGTTTTCAAGATGGTTGTGAAGAAGCCAGCGTTTTTATGGCCATGAAATGGGTTAAAGGTGAGAGCATTAATAAGGGTGAAGCGAAAGCTATTATTTTAGATATGTCTGATTGGGAATTGCAAAGTTATGGGGTGTTTGCTGACACTAATGCTCAAGATACGGCCGATCGTTTGATTAGAGATTATTTTTCTTATCATAAATATAAAGTTTCCAAAGATGTTACGGTCGAGAGCATTATAACTCAGTTACGCTCCGGTAATTTAGTTTTAGTCCCGGCTAATGGTCAAAGATTGTATAATCCTCATTATAAGGCGCCTGGCCCAGAGCAACATATGTTAGTAGTCCGAGGTTATAATCCGGCAACTGATGAATTTATTACTAATGACCCGGGAACTAGGGTGGGAGAGGGTTATCACTATAAGAGTAAGATATTAATAGGGGCTATTGTTGATTATCCCACCGGTAACCATTTGCCGACCGTTAGTGACAAAAAAGCCATGATTATTGTTTCTAAATAGGTTTAAATAAGGATTAAAAGCAATGATTTTCGCTATTTATGGCGATTTTTTTGTGTCTTGCCTTTTTCAAGTAATTCTGCTATATTATTACTAGTTTTAGCTGATGTTAGCTATTTTTTATTATGTAGTTAATACCAGTGGGTATAGCACAATGGTTTGTGCGCCTACCTTTGGTTTGCGGGTATCGTATAATGGTTTATTATGTTAGCCTTCCAAGCTGAAGATGCGGGTTCGATTCCCGCTACCCGCTCCGTCTACTGCTCCTAATTTATTATCATTAAATTAAAGACGATTATGTTGAAGATAAAATTATCACGAATTGGCAAAAAGAAGCATCCCATCTATCGCTTAATTGTGTTAGAGGTTGGACGCGATCCTTATGGCAAGAGCTTGGAAATTTTGGGAACATGGGATCCACATACCAAGGACTTGCAAGTTAAGGCTGACCGTGTGAAACATTGGATTGAACACGGCGCTCAAATGACCGACACCATCAATAATCTATTCGTTGAGAAAAAAATTGTTGAAGGTAAAAAGGTTAATGTTTCTGCTCTAGGTAAAAAGGCTAAAGACGCTGCAAAAAAAGCGACTGAAGCTAAGAAGGCCGCTGAGCTAGCCGAGCAAACACCAAAAGAAGAGGTTAAACCAGAAGTGTCCGCCGACGCTGAAGTTGTGTCGGACAAGGTTGAAACTCCAGAAGTTGCTGAAGCTGAGGTTCAGACTGAAGCTAAAGAATAAGAGTTACAAATATCAAAAACACCGTTCTGCTGAACGGTGTTTTTGTTACCCACGATGATCCGCCAGCTGACGGACGAATCATTGACAAAAAGTCTTTAATTTGTTGAAATGGTATAAATAATGTTTTAAAAGTTCTTTCAAAGAATGGAGTTATAATGGAAAAGTTTAAGAGTATAACAGAAGGTTTTATCAGTCGCATTGTCATTAGCTTGGCTTGGTTTTACGCCTTATGGGTTTTTCGGATAAGAAATCGTATTAAAATTGTTGGCAGAGAAAATGTGCCACGCGGTGTTAATGTGCTATATGTTTCCAACCACCAAACTTTAATAAATTCTTTTTAGTGGGCCTTGGTGTTTTTAGTTTTTCTGATATTTTTCTTTATCCTAGTCGGGTGCCGTGGAATGCCCCAGATAAAGATAATTTTTTTAAGAAAAAGTTGTTTAGCCTGATTTTTAGATATCTTAACAATATTCCGGTAACAAGGGGTCAACAGGGTAAGACTACTATGCTGGAACAACTTAAAGAATTTAAAAACAAATTGCATCAAGGCCGAGTCCATCTATTTTTTGAAGGTACGAGAACACGAGACGGTCATATCGGTGAATGTAAGTCTGGCGTAGCAGAAGTGATTTATGAAAGTCGCCCGTTAGTTATACCAATTCTGTTGGAGAATATTCAGCCGATTATGCCTGTGGAGATTGGTTTTAAATTTTTTAAAATCAGTCGTGGCGTTAAAGGCATTATGAGAATAGGTAAACCCATTGAATTTAATGGCGTTCTGAATAAACCAAAAAATGGTCAAACCAGGAAAGAAATCGGTGCCATAATTCGCAAAGCAGTTATAGAACTCCAAGAAAAATAAAAACCTCTTAAATTAAAGAGGTTTTTTTATTATGAGATAGTAATTATATTTATCGTGATAGAGTTGTTCTAATTTGAGCTCTGAGAGTTTAACTAATTTTTTTAATTCACGATTAGTGAAAGCATGATAATAGCGTTCACTTCCCGGGGCGCCATCGGAGCCGTGCCAATTAAAAATGATATCGCCGAAGTCCATCTTGTGTTTACCGAGTAATTTTAAAAAGAAAAATTTAGCGATTAAACGACGAAATTTCTTTTGACTCCAGAGATTCCAATTAGTTAGAATAATAGTTCCACCAGGTTTAATCTTACTTTTTAGTTGTTTAAGCGCTTCTAGTCTTAGTCTGGTACCGGGTAAATGATGTAAAACAGCCACACAAAAAACATAGTCAAAATTATGTCCTGGTACTTGGCTTAATTCTAAAATATCCCCCTCGGCAAAAGTGTTTGGTTGGTAATTGGTTTTAGCTAAATGTAAAAGATTGGCACAATTGTCAACGCCCAAGTAACTAATATTTCTGCCAGAAAAAAGTTCGGCCAAGCGACCATTACCACAGCCAACATCCAGTACGTTTTTATGAACTAATGAATCGTCAATATTTTTGGTGATTTTAATGAGCTCAGGCCAAATTGGTTTTTGACGAGTAATGTTAAAATCTTCAGCAATTTGGTTGTAGCTGGTTTTAACTAATTTTAATAAATTGTCGCTAGTTCTTTTGTCCATGTTTTGCATTGTCATCCCGGCGGAGGCCGGGATCCAGAGTTAAAAAGTATTAAGCATCCACCTGGATGCCGGCCTGCGCCGGCATTAAATAATTATTGTCGCTAGTTCTTTTGTCCATGATATTTAGCCAGAGTTAGTTTTATTTGGTCATAAGAAATGTTATCTCCCAATTCTTCTTTCAGGGGTTTTAATTTGTCTTCCCCAATTCTATTAGCGACTTTAATAATTTTAGCTTGTTCGTTTTCTGAAACCAACTTAATTATATCCAGTGGCACCTTTTTTTCCAATAACCAACAGAGATGGTTAACAATGGTTTGGGGGGTTAACTCTCTTTTGATAGCAATTTCGGCTATGCTTAAACCCTGTTGCCAAAAGTCTTGCGTTGTAAATTGAGTTAACTTAGTGGCAAAAGGGGCTTCAACGATAATGACTTCATCTTCCCTTGGCTCGCCGCCAGCCTCGCCGAGTCTAGGCGGGTAGCTGTAAGCGGAGGCGGCATCAGCTATTTTTTTCTTTTCGTAAGCTTTATCGTAATAATTCAAATAAGTTTTGGCTGGTTTAAGGCTATTTTTTGGGGCTAGACCACGACCATTAATACAGAGGTCACATTTACCGCACTTAGTCGAGTTTTCACCAAAGTATTTTAAAATGAATTGTTGGCGACAGCCTTGATGGTAGATATATTCTTCCATTTTGTCTAATTTGGCGTAGGCTGCTTGGAGTTTGCTATTTAAGGCAGAAAAATTCAAGTTAACTTCTTCACCTGGAACGCGTTTCAAAATAAAAATTTCTGTGCCCTTAAAGGGTGGGGTATAGTCCAGAGTCCCTAGTTCGGTTAATTTTTTAATAAGTCTTTGGACACTGGATTTTTTAGCCCCCAGCATATTGGCCAAATCTTCCAAATTAATTTCCCAGCCCGCCTCTAGTTCTTCACCGTAGTTTTTAACAAGACTTTCCCAGAGGACTAATTGTTTTTTGGCTTTAGAACTAAAAGCTTTGAGCGCTTCGTCGGCGCCGGTATTTAAACGGAGTTGTGCGTTGCCCAGGCGTTCTCGAGAGCGACTAATATAGCCACCGGATTCTAAAATTTTAATAGCGGTACCGACTGCCATTTCCGGCACATCAGAGCTTATTTTATTTTTAAGATCGGCGTAAGTCATTAAAATGCTACCAGCGTCAGTCGTGGCTGGGAGTTCTTTTAAAATTTCGTAAATTTCTAAAATTAATTTAGGATCCGGATTATCGCCCTTAATAAAAAATTCTCGCAAGTAACGGTCGCGTGGATGATAGAGGACTAAGCACAAACTAATAGCGCCATCGCGTCCGGCGCGTCCGGCTTCTTGATAGTAGGCCTCAATGGTGCCGGGCATTTGATCATGAATCACAAAGCGAATATTTTTTTTATCTACGCCCATGCCAAAAGCATTAGTAGCGACAATTATAGGCACGCGTCCCGACATAAAATCATTTTGCACTTGTTCGCGAGAAACCGGGTCCATACCACCGTGGTAGCCAACCGCATCAATACCATTATCAATAAAGAGTTGAAGGATTTTTTCCGCTTTAGCGCGGGTGCCGGTATAAACTATACCGGTTGGTTCGGGTAAACTTTGCACCGTGTCTAAAATAACTTGCGCCTTTTGGTTCTCGGAGGCGGGTATCACACCAAATTGTAAATTATCGCGACCAAAACCGGTAATAATAACTTTAGGCTCAACGATATTTAATTGTTTAATAATATCAGCGCGAACTTCAGGAGTGGCGGTGGCCGTTAGGGCGACAATGGGTGGATTTTTTAGGAGTTCAGCAATAACCCCGAGCTTGGCATAGCTAGGGCGAAAATCATGACCCCATTGGCTGATACAATGTGCTTCATCAACTGCTAAAAGACTAATGGTTAGTTCGCTTAGACTGGCGGTAAAATTGTGATTATAAAATCTTTCCGGCGCCACATAAACGAGCTTGTATTCACTGCGAGCGAGAGCTTCTAGACGAGTCGTGGTTTCGCGGTCGCCTAAACTACTATTAATAAAGGTAGCCCCAATACCAACCGCATTAAGCTGATCAACTTGATCTTTCATTAGGGCAATTAAAGGAGAGACGACAATGGTGATACCAGGTAAGACTAAGGCGGGTAATTGGTAGCATAAAGATTTACCGCCACCGGTTGGCATAATAACTAGAGTAGAGTGGCCAGCGAGAACATTGTCCAGCGCCTCTTCTTGACCACGCCTAAACGAAGAAAACCCATAGTGGATTTTCATTAGTTTAAGTAGTTCGTCTTTTTTGTAGGAAAAATTAGGCATCAAGAGTGATTTACGATTTATGATTTACGAATGGTTGTTTTCTATTTTTCTTTTTTGTAAAAGAAAAACATAATTTAATTGTTCCCTCTCCTTTCGAAGGAGAGGGGCAGGGAGAGGTATATTCCTAAATCTTAAATCCTGAATCGATTTTTTTATTTTTTCAAATTTTTCTTAAAAAAATTTAGGGTGTTCTTCAGAGCGAAAGCAATGGTCATTGGTCCAATACCGCCCGGGACCGGAGTGAGCCAACTAGCGATACTCGCAACGCTGGCCTCATCGACATCACCGCAGGTTTTGCCGGTTTCATTTTGACTGATACCAATATCAATAATAACCGCGCCATCTTTTATGTCATCGCCGTTAATGAGATCTGCTTGCCCAACGGCGGTAATTAATAAATCAGCTTCAGCGGTTGCTATACCCACATCTTTTGGTTCAATTGAAGTAACTGTTGCGCCCAAATGTTCTAATAATTTATCTAGACTATCTGTAAAAATTCCTGGCTTAGCTACGATAGCCACTTGTTTATCTTTTAAATCAAATTTAACATCTTCTAAGCAAGCGAGAACGGATTGAAAAACTGGTGATATAATTTCGCCTTGAGTTAGTTTGGATAGACTCACGGCGCTAAAGCCATCTACATCTTTACTCGGATTAATTAAAGAAATAATTTTATCAGTATCAAAGTTAGCAGGTAGGGGGAGTTGAATTAAAATTCCATCAACCGTGTTGTCGGTGTTCAAAAAATTTATGGTGTCTATAATTTCTGTTTCAGTAACTGTGTCGGCAAATTTATAGAGGTGAGTATCAATGCCTACAGTGCCAGCAGTTTTTTGTTTTAAATTAACATAAAGCTCAGAGTCGGCTTGCGCGCCAATTAAAATAATAGCCAAACTGGGTCGGCGGGCACAAAGCTTGATATTGGCGGGATTAGCACAAAGATCAAAAACTTCCTTGGCTACAGCATCTTTAATTTTATCGGCTAGTAAGCGCCCATTGATTAGATTCATAGAAAAAGAGTTGTCATCCCGGCGGAGGCCGGGATCCAGGTTTGTTAATAATAATCAATAATAAATTATGGATTCCTGTTTTTACGGGAGTGGTAGAAAAGTGCTAAAATTAGATAAATTTAACTATAATCAATGCTATCACAAAAGCCTTATTTTTTCAATATTATTGACATTTTTGCTAAAATATGATATTATATAAGATAAAAAAATAGTACATTTTATTCATATTTTGGGAGTCCGAAATGATTTTGCGAAGATTTAATTTTCGTGTTTGGTGGACTAGACCAGTTCATCTATTTGATTTTATCCTATGGTGGATAATCAAACTACTTTGGGAACCATTTTCATTAAAACGTTCTCATGGGTGGCATTGGATTATTAGACCATTACCTTTCCCGGTTATAAGACCATTAATCGTGAACGGTAGCGGTGATGACTTGGAACGCGATACAAGATGGAGAAAATTTTATCTAACTAATTTTGGTTGGAGAAGAGTTGTATTGATTGTTCCTCAGGTTATTAAAGAAAATGGCGTTATGTCTGAATATACCGGCTATTATCAAATCGGCTGGAATCAATTGGATAATCCAAAATTTAAAGATAATGAATTCGAAATGTGCACTATTATTCAGCACGGAATTATTGGATTATTGGTGGGTCCAGGAATTACTAATTTTTTTGCACATGATTTATCTGGTCATCCTCTGGAACTAATGTTCTGTCAGCTTAGCGACAGAGGGAAGGCTCCTCGTTTAGGGATTCAATTTTTTAATTTAATCACTAAAAAAGAAGCTCTTCGTAGAGGTTATCAAATTTATTAGTAAAGGTTTTAGGGCTTGTTGAAAAATAAGCAAGCCCATTTATCCTAGTCCGCTAATTTAAATTAGCGGCTTGAGATAAATATTGTACATTTATTAATTTATCGGAGTAAAAATGAAAAGTTATTTTAGACTTGATTTGCTGGATTATATGGATAAGCTGATGAAGATCGGTTTACGTGGGATGGTAATATTCGTAGCGATTGTTATCGTACAATTGCTTACGTTTTTATCCCTCCTATTTATCTATTCATATGACTTCCTGGTCTCTACGCTCATGAGCGATGAGTTCCTGCCGACCATTATGGTTTTTGTCTATAGCGAATTATCATTGCTGGCAGTCTCAATTTGCCTAATCGTAATTTCAGGCGTAATTTCAATCTTCAGATTTAAATCCACGGATTGGATCTGCGAGATAATGAGGATAAAAAAATAGTATAAACTTTACGGGCGTTAGGGTTTGGTCTAAAAACCAAACCCGCTTATCCCAGTTCCCGACATTTCGTCGGGGCTTGAGACAAGTGAACATTAACAAATAAATATAAAGGTAAGAAAATGAAAAAGTTTATCTTGCGGTTTTTAAAGCTAGCTATTTTCTTTGTGTTCTTGTGGAACACAGGGGTTATTCAGCTAATTTATGAAACGCAAAAAAACAAACCGCCAGAAAAAGAGCTAACCTGGCAAGAGCAAAGAACTCTTGCGCAGAGTGTGCAAAAATTCTGGTCGGAGAAATATCGTTTGGCACAAGCCAAAGATCGGCAAGGAGCTAAATATTCTCCTTATGATTACTTTGCTGACATGACCGAATTTCATCTGAAATTTAAGGGCATATCAGCCGGTGTCAATTACGATATAAGTAGTTGTCAGTCTTTAATGAATAGTGAGCTTGGTCAAAATCGACGTTATTCTTACGACGATTTAACTCTAGCGCGTGATAAATATTATCTAGCTATAGGACAAGCGGATCAGGTAAGTGGCAATCAAAAACAAATTGATTGGCGCGTGCCTGCGACCAAGGTCTTATATTGGATGATTAACATGTATTGGCATAATTTAATTTTCGTGTTGTTTTTATTTGTCCTCTGGGACGCCCAGCGACGCGGAAAATTAGTTATCAAGAATCCATTAAGCATTATCATTAACACCATCCTTCACCCGTTGACGCTGTCTATTATCTTTTTCCAGTACATGAGTACCAAGATTATGGAGAGTGAATTTAGGCGGACGAAAGATAAATTCTTAACCGTTTTATCTGAAGATGAGTTGCAGTTTGTTCAAACGGTAATTCGTCGAGGTTTCTCACGCAAAGAATTTAAGGCGTTATTAGCGGTTCGGGGTTCGATGATCCGCCATTCATTGGCCTGGGGTCTGATGGCAACGATATTGATTACGATTTTGCCTCAGCAAGTTAAGTCAACAGTTAAAGCGGACTTGTCCGCCGTAGCCTTGGCGAAGGCGGAAAGGCAGGTGACGCAAATTTGCGTCTCCTCATTAGCTCAACACGTTTTGGTTGTAGACAATTATCAGCCAGACGGTGGAGCAAATCACCTTGCTGTAGATTTGTTTATAGAAAAGATATTTATTCTACAATTTTTCATTAACGTGTCATTTGTTAGACTAAGAGAATTCTTTTTTGAGGGATTTAATTTGTGGACAAAAATACAACACGTACCTCTTTGTAATTCATAAAACAAACAAGTCCGGCTGACTTGAGAAAGATTCGGTCGTTTGTCGGAAAAAATTGTTTTTATGAATTAAATAAAGAGATAAAAAATGAAAAATGAATTAAATAATCAAGAAAATATTACTGAAAAAATTAAACGTCAGTATGAAGAATCTGAGAATGACCTTGTTGAGCAGACTTATGAAAGCGCAAAGCATGCCAAAAGATACGGCATAATATTTTTAGTTATTATAATAGCGATAGCGTTATTTATGGTAGGAAGTGTTTACAAGGCTTTTTGTCGGGATTCATCCTTTGTTCCCAGTATCAGCATTACCAAAACTTATGTCGGTATCGTCGGAGTCGGTGTCGTGGATACGAGCTATAGTTTCAAGAATAGCTCTAGCGCCATGGTGGCATTTGCCACTGAAGCTGGGCTGAGCCAAGACTTTCGTCTGAATGTTAATCTGGCTTGTCTAGATAACTTTAGCCAATTCGTCGGTCATTACTTTCTGCAATATGGCAGTGAGAAAACGACTTTGATGATTAAGGCGGGACAAGTTTCACGTTTGATTAGTTTCCATCGACCCAATCCTGTCAGTCCGGGCATGCACTTCGAGCCGGCATCCAAGGGAATTATGCCTGGGGCATCGCTTGGTGGCGCTACTTGGTTTAATTACGGCAGTGGTCAATTAGCTGGAGGCTTGTATAAAACTAAAAGCTTAACTGGTGCTAATTTGATTGAATATAACGGCGCTTGGATTCAAAATTTCGGTGCTATCGACCTACGTCTCTCCGGCTACTATAGTCAGATAGGCCATGGCCTAGCATTGACTGGAAAATTCAAGGGCACGGAATTGACTGCCTATACAGACCGAGATTCTCTAGCATCCACTTTCGTGAATTTAAGTAGCACTATAGTGGGCTGGAAAGTCGGCGACCTCTATGTGGATCAAATCTACAACTTCAAACATGGGCGTTTTGATCGCTTAGAAGTTGGTTGGTATGATACTTATAATGTCGATATTGTTGGCACCAAAGGGAATGTCTGCCTCGGCTTCGGCTGGCGACAATATCCCGAACGGTCGCTGCGTCTCTATATCTGGAGCTATATTTTCAGGAATGGTGGTACGAGATGAATATTCATATCATGTCTCTGGCTAACCAACTCGGTTCTCGAGTTAAGTTGTTAGATGTTGATTTGCAATTCATGGCTGGGACGACAAAATTATTTTCTTTCAGTCCTGATGAGGACGTGGTAGAAATCGCCTGTCGTTTAGCTGAAAGAATATTGAATCAGCATAATATAGCTTTGTCTCAGATTAGTGGTGTTTTTGGGTCATCTAATGCGAGCTTTGAAACCTTGTTGCCGACACTAACAACAGTGTTTGCTTCACGGCTAGGTTTGCGTAAGGTGATTGCTGACCATATTGGGTTGGGTTGCGCTGGCGGAGTTCAATCTTTGCGTAATTGTTATAATCAACTATGCGTTGATTTTATGCAGGGCAAGCAAGACAGTTATTATTTAGTAATTGTCGGAGATCAGACTAATAGAATCTTGGATGAGACTAACCGCAGAACTAATTTGTTGTTCAGCGAAGCAGTTTCCGTTTTATTAGTCACTAATGATCAGCTAGTTGATAGCGGTTATCGAATTAATCGCATTGGCACCAAAAGTCTACTGACTAATTTGGATGTCATGCGTATAAACAATCCATACTGTACCAATCAAATAGAAAAATTTGAAATGGACGGGAAAAGGGTATTTAGGTTCGCCGTTGAGAGTTTTCCGGATATTTTGTCGACTGTAGATATGAATCATTTCGGTAAGGACAAATTTTATTTTATACCGCATCAAGCTAATCTAAGAATTATTAATAGCTTGATAGAGAGAGAAGGGTTAGATAAAGATTTAGTCTACAATCGAGGCATTCAAAATTATGGCAACACTTCCGGATCAGCAGTTTTTTGTGGCCTGGAAGATGCGTTGAGACAAAATCTTTTCGATAAAGATTTGGAGATTCTCTTGGGAGCGTTTGGCGCCGAATTACAAGTTGGTGGAGTATGCTTGTCTCAGTTAAATTTAGAAAAATTTCTATTGACAGGAGGGCAAGATGGATTACCACAAGATTAGTCGAAGAGTGTACTATGGGGATACTGACAAAATGAATGTTTATTATGCCAATTATCTTTATTGGTACGAGCAAGCCAGAATTGAATTTCTAAGATCCGTAAATATTAACTATAAGGATTTGGAAGCATCAGGCTTGGGATTACCTATCGCTAAGGTAATTTGTAATTATAAAGCCGAACTGCATTTGGATGATGAATTTGTAGTAATTACAAGTATATCAGAGCTAACGAAGTGGAGCATTACTTTTTACCATCAATTGGTTGTGGATACCAAAGTTGTAAATATTGCTACCATTAAGGCTGTTTTGGTTGATTTACAAACCAAGAAATTAGCCCAATGGCCAAGTGATATTTATAAGATACTTGAAAGATTGGAGGAACATAATGAACTTTTATGAAGGTAAGGAAGAAATAATCATTGAGTGGCTTTTGGCTGCTCATGATCCCGCTAAAGCGATTATCAGAAATCAAGTCAAACAAGCGGAATATAAATTTTTCCGTGAATATATTCGCGATCAAAAAGTTTTGGTCTGTGGGTCTGGTCTTGGTCATGATTCGTTTGAACTAGCTAAATACAATACCGACATACTCGGCGTCGATATCTTAAAACCTTTGCTTGTATATTCTCGAGTTGAAAAAATCAGATTAAAACTCTTAAATGTCGATTTTTCCTGTCTAGATCTAATTAATGTTCCCACGATGGTGTTCGACAGATTGAGCGGTGATTTTAATTACGCCGTCATGAATATGGGCACTGTCTGTAATTTTGATGCTGATGATCAAAAAAAGATAATCAGTAACGTCATGAAAATCGTCGATACTTTCTATTTCAGCTTTTATCCGCCGACTAGAATGGCATTGGAAATCAGACAGAAAATGTATACCGAAGAGTATTGGGACAAGCTTTGGCTTGTTGGTACGACCATTGTCAGTGAAGATGGACTTTATTCCAAGTCCTACACCAAACGGCATTTTCGTGAAATAGCCAAAGAACTGGGATTTAAGATTAAATTCCATAACTTGCTGGATTTCGTGATTATGGCTGAAGTAACAAAATGAAATGAATCGGGGCAGATTTAAAAGCTGCTCCGACTCAAAATTGAAATTGAAGAAATATTTATTCCACTTATTATAGAAAGGTTGTCACATGAAAAGATTGTGTTTATCGGTATTCGTCAGTATATTGTTATTTTCCACACTTGCCTTGGCTCAATCTAATAATGAAGCTAAGAAAATCACCGTGGATGAATCGTCCCTGCCTAAGAATGTTTTGGACAGCATCAAACTATCCCAGCAATTACAAGAGGTCAAGCAAAAAGGCGAGGAGTACCAGAAATATTTCGGTTTCGCCAAAGGACTCGGCAAAGAAGTCGGAGTGGCGATGAATGAAGGCTTGAAAGCGGTCGAAGATCATGCGGATAAGATCGCCAATACCGGCGTCGGAAAATTCATCATGTTTCTGATCGCTTACAAAGTGATCGGTACGGATTTCATTCAATTCATCATAGGCCTACCACTACTATTGATTGGCACATTTATCTTTATTTGGTCTTACAGGAAAAATTGTATCCCGCGCTCAATGCTCTCAAACCAAAAGGGTGAGGGCAAAGAAACGGTTAAAACCTATACAATTATTAATGAGAAGAAGGATGATAAAGATGGTAGTCAGCGCTGGGCACATATAATAATGTATTTTATCTGGTGCATCTTCTGCATACTTGTCATTTTCCTTTAAAGAAGTTGTAAAGATATGCATTGTACATATAAACATAACCCCCGAAGCTGTAATAGTTTCGGGGATTTTTTTATCAAAAAACCAAAAGCCGGCTGAATAAATCAGTCGGCTTTTATTATGTCTTTGCTTCGCCGTAATCTGCGACGAAGGCGGGTATTTTATTTTTTCAAGATATCGTCAATGCGTTTGGCTAATTTTTTAATGTCGGCTGACTTAAAGCCTCTAGTAGTGACAGCGTAGGTGCCAAGGCGAATGCCGGAAGGATTAAATGGTCCGCGCGGGTCATTGGGAATAGTAGAACGAGAAGCTAAAATGCCATTTTTGGCGAGTTTAATTTCAGCCTCCTTGCCGGTTATGTTTTTATTAGTTAAATCCACAACCATTAAGTGATTGTCGGTGCCGCCGGAAATTATTTTATAGTCTAATTTACTTAATTCTTCGGCTAGAGTTTTAGCATTGGCGATAACTTGTTTAGCGTAGGTTTTAAATTTGGCACTTGAGGCTTCTTTGAGGGCGATAGCAATACCAGCGATAGCGTTGTCGTGTGGTCCGCCTTGGAAGCCTGGAAAAATTGCTTTATCAATTGTGTCGGCTAAGGCTTGCTTACATAGAATAACTGCGCCACGAGGACCCCAGAAACTTTTGTGCGTGGTGAACATGACGACATCAGCGTATTTCACAGGACTATTTAAAAGACCAGTCGCCACTAGGCTAGCGGTGTGGGAAATGTCGGCTAGTAAATAAGCTTTGACTGAATCGGCGATTTTTCTAAAACCGGCCCAATCAATATCGCGCGAATAGGCCGAAAATCCAGCTATGATCAATTTCGGTTTTTCAATTTTCGCTAGAGCCGCAATTTTCTTCATATCAAACCTGCCATTAGCGTCCAGTTCATAGCCGATTTGTTGATATAATTGTCCGGAAGTATTAACTTTGTGGCCATGTGACAGATGTCCGCCGTGCGCCAGTTTAGCTCCCATGATTTTGTCGCCAGGTTTCAAGAGGGCCGAGTAAATCGCCAAGTTGGCGGGACCACCGGAAAGCGCCTGGACATTGGCGTGGTCAGCGCCGAACAATTTACAAGCGCGCTGGCAAGCTAAGGTTTCAATTTTATCAATAATCTCATTACCCGGATAATAACGCTTGCCCGGATAACCTTCGGAATATTTATTATTTAAAACCGAGCCTAGCGCCTCCAGGACGGCTGGCGATGCGTAATTTTCTGAAGCGATTAAAGTCAGGTCTTTGGCTTGCCTAGTAGTTTCGGCAGTAACTAATTTCCAGGCCTCTAAGTCAATTTTTTTTAAATTTTGATAGTTGGTAGACATATTATTATTTACAAAATTTAGTATAAGCTTCTTTGGCATCCCCATAACCAAGTTTATCAGCTTGAGCGAGGTCTTGGCAACCTTCGATGTGTTTTTTTAGATTAAGTTTAGATAGGCTTCTAAAGAAATAGGCTTCCCCGGTATTTTCTACTAAGGGAATGGCAGTATCGTAGGCCAAGATTGCCCCAGCAAAATCTTTTAATTTGTATTTAGTGTTAGCCATGGCTAAATAATAATTATCAAGAAATTCATCAGTAGGCTTGCTGGTTTTTATGGCCCATTCATAATCAACTAAAGCGCCAGCTTGATCTCCTATGGCAGCAATGGCGCAAGCTCGGTTGTAGTAATAAATAGATTTGCTGGGGTTAATGGCAACGGCCTTATTGTAGTATTCAATAGCTTGTTCATATTTTCTTTTTTCCGCATAAAGACTCCCTAGTTTACTAAAAGCGTCGCTATTTCTACTGTTAATTTTTATAGCCCGCTCTAAATATTCCAGGGTTTTATCGTAATACTTAAATTCATAATAAGCGCCACCCAGAGCGGACAAAGCAAAAGAATCGTAAGGATATTGGTCAACCGCTCTTTGCCAAAAAATAAAATTATTTTGCCAAACCTCAGTTCTGTTGGCAGTAATTAGTCCTAACATTACTAAATAACAAATCATAAAAATAACAGCAATTTTTTTGTAGCGAGGTTTAGTGGCAATAATTTTTTCACAAGTAAAAGCAATTAGCCAAATAACAGATAAACCAGCTAAATAGGTGTAGCGATCAGCTATAACTGTGTTGCTAAACATTTTTATTTGTACCGTGGGCGCTAAATTAATTAGATAAAATAATCCCAAAAAAACTAAGATTTTATATTTTCTAAACTTCATTAATAAAAAGCAGATAATTAAAAACCCAGCAACTACTAAATAGATGTCCCAAGGTAAGTGGCCATTGATTTGCTCGGGAAAAGCATAGTAGGCTGACAGGCGATTGGGTAGGATTAATTTTTCCAAATAGTCTCCCACAGAATAAAGCCAAACTACGACTTTATTGATTAAAGAATATTCATAAGTTGATTGATTGACTCCACCATAAACATTTCTAGCCTTAGTGGCCACGAGACCGAAGACTACGGATAAGGCTAAAAGAGGAATTTTTTCTAAAAACAATTTTTTACTTAAAGGTCGATTACGATAATAATCAATAGATAATAAAATTAGAGGCAAGGTTATAGCTAGCACTTTAGAAAAAATGGCCAGTATAAAGAATAAGGCCATTAAGCCATAGTATTTTAATTTGCTTTGTTCGAGATATTTTAGATAAAAGATAAGAGACAGTAAATAAAAACTAGTAAACATTAAAGTACTTCTGGCTGAAACCCAGATGACAGCCTCTAGCCCCATGGGATGAATGGCAAAAATTGCCGAGCTCAATAAGGCCAGCCACTTCTTTTTAAAAATCTGCTTGGTTAAAAGCCAAACTAAAATAATGTTTAAAAAATGTAACAGTAGATTATCTAGGTGATAAAGCCAGGGAGCGTCTTTAACGAAGTGATACTCTAAAGCAAAGACGCTAGTAACTAACGGCTGATACATCCCCAAATAAAAAGATTTAAAAATTTTAGTCGTTTGGGCTAAGGATAACTCTCGGATGTCTCTATTATTAACAACCTGTTCTCCGTCATCCCAGTTAGTTAAGCCAGTTTTTAGACAATCACTATAAACTAAACCCGCTGACATAATAATTAAGATTAGGTAGACAATAGTTTGATGTTTTTTGAAGATGGCAGTAATTTTTGACATAGTTATTTACAAAATTTGGCTAGATTTTTGTCTTTATCTTGATAGCCTAATTTTTCCGCTAAGCGTAAATCTTGGCAACCAAGTTCTAGATTTTTTAATTTAATTTTAGTTAGACCTCTAAAAAAATAAGGGTCAGCCAGTTGTGGTTCAGTGGCAATAATTTCAGTATAGGTTTTGTCGGCTTCCGCAAAATGGTTTAATTTATATTCTAAATTGGCCAGACTGTTTAAATAAGAATAGTTATAAAAATTTTCTCCAGATTTTAATTTAACCGCTAGTCGATAATCTACAAGTGCCTCTTCGGGACGATTAAGTTTAAGCAGAACTGAGCCCCGGTTGTAATAAAAGAGTCCTTCATTGGGATTAAGCTTGATAGCCTGGTTGTAGTATTCTATTGATTCGGGGAATTTGTTTAAATTTTCGGCCAAAAGTACTCCAATGTTATTATAGATGAAATAATTTTGTTTATCTATTTTTAGGGCTGATTGGTAGGCCTCCATGGCGCCAAGTGGGTCATTGTTTTTGGCCTTAGCGTTACCAAGGTTGATGTAGGTATTGGTTGATTTTGGATTACGAACTAAAATTTCACTCCAGAGAGAAATGCTGTTTTTCCAAACCCTGGCCTGAGCGCTAGTTTGAATAAATAAAAAAACCAGAGTCAACAAAAGAGCTGAGACTAAGAAGATTTTTAAATTTTTAAAATGTTCCCAAATAAATAAAATAGCTAAACCCAAGAGCCAAAAAATTCCTAAAGAAGCTAGATAGGCGTAGCGATCGGCTGTTAAGGTGGTGCTGAAAGTAGTGATTTGAATACTCGGTAAAAGTAATAGTAAAAACCAAGCCATACCAAGAGTTAGAAATTTTTTGGCTCGATATTTAAAAAGCAACCAGAAAAAAATTAAACAAACAGGAACTGATAAATAAAAAATTATTGGCAGGTGATTATTTATTTTTTCCGGTAAGGCGTAAAAAGGAGAAAGATTATAGGGGAGTATTATTTTTTGTAAATAATCTAAAGGAGAATAAGTTATAAAAAGTAGGCGGTCTAGCCAGGAATAAACTACGGCTGGTAGTTCGCTATCAACCAATCTACCCTTAATAGCTACCCAACCGATGACTAGTGACAAGACAAAAAATGGAACCTTTTCTGATAGCAGTCGCTTGGTTAAGTGACGTTGATAGTAGTAATCAAAAACTAAAAAAATTAAGGGTAAGACTACAGCGGGTACTTTAGACAAAAGAGCTAAAATAAAAAGCGCATTAGTGATTAAATAATTTTTTGTTTTAGGTTTTTGACAATAATTAGCATAGGCGATGAGGGTGGCTAGACTAAAGGCGCTATAAAGCAAATTACTTCTAGCAGAAATCCAAGCAACTGTTTCTACTTGCATAGGATGTAAAGCAAACAGGCCAGCCGAGATTAGGGCCACTGAAGAGCGACGAAAAAGTTTTTTTGTTAGGAAGTAAACCAATACAATATTAAGGAGGTGCAATAGTAGGTTATCTAAATGAAGAAACAAAGGAAAGGCTCGCCAAATTTTGTGTTCTAAAGCAAAGCTAAGAGTAGCTAGAGGCTGGTACATACCAGCATAATAATTACTAAATATTTTTTGGACACTAATTAACGACCAAGATTTAATATCTAAGTTATTAGATATCTGAAATTGGTCATCCCAATCTACCAGCTCACTAGACAAACAGGTTAAGTAAGCCCAACTGGTAATTATTAAGATAACTAGTAAAATAAAAAGATTTATTTTTTTGCTAGTAAAAAATTGATGCATGAATTTAAGAGCTAATTATTGGGGCAAACTTTTATCATTTCTGGACTAGGTTTTAGTCCGACAGCAAGTCCTTGTTGCCAGGTTTGGCAAGCTACTTGCGTTTGCTTCATATTTAATAAAGTTAGTCCTTTGTAATAGTAAGCCGAAGGAAAGTTGGGCACAAGTTCGATGGTATGATTGTAATCAACTAAAGCTTCTGGGTATTTTTTTAATTGTCCATAAATATTGGCTCTGGTAAAAACATAAAGCCAATTATCATCAAGTTTAATAGCTTCTGAATAATCAGCTATAGTTCCCGGTAAATCGTTAAGTGCAACCTTAACACTACCTCGCTCGTAATAAGCGGAAGCTGTTGGTTGAGAGTTAATGACAAAATCTAAATCAGTTAAAGCCTCTTGGTGACGTTGGAAATTTCCAGACAAGACTTGAGCTCTGTTGTAGTGAGCGGTTAGATTTTCATTGTTAAGACTTAAACTGTAATTAAGATCATCTAAGGCGCCTTGATAATCTTTATTGCTATGTTTGGCCATGCCTCTGGCCATATAAAGATTGGTGTCGGGATAGGCTTGAGAAATAGCCTTATTTATTAGAGTTAAGTCGTCGTGCCACATCGCGGTGGTTTGTCTAGAAATAAAAGACAGACTTGTCGAGATAAAGATGGCTAAAACTATAATGATGATTTTAGTTTTTGGTTGTTTGGTTATTAATTTGTCTAAGCCATAAGCCAAGAGTAGCAATGGTCCAAGCATAGCTAAATAATTGTAGCGATCAGCCGCATACTGGAAACCGACCGGAAGTATTTTTAAAATTAAAATTAAATTTAAAATAAACCAAGAGCTAGCTAAAATTAATAAACGACCAAAGGATTGATGTTTGAAGCGAGTAATTGCCCAAAACATTGAAGCTATTAAGACGATAGCTAGCCCGGCCATAGTATAAAAACTGATTGGTAAAAATCCGCTTACTTTTGGCGGGTAATTATAAAAAGGTGACAAGTTGATAGGCCAAAATAGTTTAGCTACGTAGAAAAACAAAGAAGATAAAACAAAAGTTATTTTATCCCAAAAAGAATAATAAGAACCCAGGTTCAATAAGTGTTCGGCTCTTTTTCTGCCAAGGAGAGCCAGACAAGTAAAAAGTAAGGAGATGATGAAAAAAGGAATTTTTTCTAGTAAAGTTTTTTTGTTTAATTTTTGGTGATACCAGTCAATTAAAATTAAAACAAGAGGAAAAACAATAGCTAGAGCTTTAGTAAAAATAGCTAGGATAAAGATAATAAAAGTTTTCCAAAGATCTGGTCGTTTGGCTAGTTCGGCATAACTCCAATAAGTAAGTACTCCCAACAATATAAAAGTGGAGCAAAGCAAAGTGCTCCTGGCTGAGATCCAGGCCACAGCTTCCACTTGCATGGGGTGCAGAGCGAAAATAACAACGACTCCAAAACTTGGCCAGAACTTGATTAAAATCTTTTTGACCAAACAATAAACCAAAATAATGTTTAAGAGATGGAGGAGTAAATTGGTTCCATGAAAGATGTTGGGATTTAAGCCAAACCAGTGATATTCCAAGGCATAAGAAAAAGTGGCCAAGGGCTGATACATGCCGACATAAAAAGAGGAGCCAATAATTTTTAGATTTTCCAGAGTAATAGCTTTGACATCTAAATTATTGGTAACTTGTTGATAGTCGTCAAAATTATTTAAAAAACCATTTTTAAAAATTGGTTGATAAACGAGAACGACTAAGATTAGGAGAATTGCTAAGGCTAAAAAATGAATTTTTTTAGGAGTAAAATATTGTTTTAATTTCATGACCATGTTTATAGTTTTGGACAAAGTTTTTTGAATTTTAGTTCTAAGCTTAGACCAACATCCATGCCTTGTTTCCAAATAGAGCAAGCTTGATTAGTATTTTCTAGTTCTAGCCAGGCTATGCCTTGATTAAAATAATTATTAGCGTCAAAAGGAAAGTTTTTTATCAGCCAATCATTTTCAACTAAAAATAATTTAAAATCTTTTTGATTAAAAAGTATCTCAGAACGGATTTCATGAGCTCTGATAAAATTTGGACTTATTAAAAGAGCGGTGTCGACGTCATTAAGGGCTTTTGTAGAGCTAGAATCTCGTTTTATTAAATATTCGGCTCGGGCGAGATAAGGATAGGATAGATTAGAGTTAGCAAAGACAAAAGCGTCGAGAAGACTTTCGTCATTTTTCCAAATAGCGGTTTGTCTCCAGCTAAGTATAGTTAAAAAAAGCAAATAAAGACCAAAAGAAATAGCTACTAGAGTTTTCATTTTGGGATAAACTTCTGTAAATTGATAAACTAATTTTATTAAAATAAGACTAAGCCCAATAATGGCCAAATAAAGATAACGCTCGGCAATGGCTTGAGGACTGAATTTTATAAAATTCAGAACTAAAATTAAATTAACAATAAACCAGGCTGAGGCAAAATAAGTTAAGCGACTTATATGATGGCGTTTAATTATTATTATAGGTAATAATAAGATTAAACTTATTAAAGGCAACCAATAAAACCAAGCCAAGTGTCCATTTATTTTTTCCGGAAAAGGGTAGTAAGGCGATAGGTTTGACGGTAAAATAATTGTTTTAAGATAAAGCCAGATAGCGTAGGTGCCAGCCATCAATTTTTCCCACCAAGAAAAATCATAACCAATGGTTTTATTGTGACCGACAGCGAAACGATTTTGAACGGTATTAATGCCGGAGATTAATGCTAGAAAAATAAAAGGAATTTTTTCCAACCATAATTTTTTATCAAAGGGACGCTTTTTCCACCAATCAAATAAGAGCATTAAGGGCAAGATAATAATTGAAGCTGATTTACTTAAGATGGCTAAAATAAACAGCACCCCAACCACGACTAATCGGCGATTATTTTTGGTATTATCAAGATAGCTTAGGTATTTTATTGAGGCCCATAAGATAAAAAGAGTTGATAGAGGAACAGTGATAGCAGAAATCCAGGCGACTGATTCAACTTGTACAGGGTGTAGAGCAAAAATAGCCGTAACGATTAATGACCAATTTTTTTTATTAGTAATTTTTTGTACTAGTTTGAAAACTAAAACAATATTTATTAAATGTAAGATTATATTTAGTAAATGAAAAATAGGAGCCTGTCCTCGCCAAAAGTGATTGCCCATCATAAAGATGGTTGAAGCAATCGGTTGGTACATGCCCATGTAAGCTGAACTAAATATTTTTTGTAAATTATGAAAAGTTAATGTTTGAACATCTGGGTTTATTAAGACGTGATATTGATCATCCCACTCTAAAATTTTACTATTAGTCAGTAAATTAGAATAAACAAAAAAAGTGCTCAGTAAAATTAAACCAAGAATTGTAAAAGTTTTTTTGTCGAGTAGTTGCCATTTAATTTGCCAGACGCGTCCGATGGCCTCAAAAACAATTTGACCCTTGAGTTTGGATTGCCCCAAGCGCCTTTCTTCAAAGATGATTGGCGCTTCTTGATAGGTACAACCAACTTGTACTGCTTTGGTTTTTAGTTCAATCTGAAAACTGTAACCATTAGAGTTGATGGTGTTTAGTTTTATTTTATCTAAGGTAGTTAGGCGCCAAGCGTTAAAACCGCCAGTCAGATCTTTGATTTTTAAGCCTAAAATCGTGCGCGCGTAAAGTCCACCACCTCGACTGATAATTTGGCGCATCAAAGGCCAGTTGACCACACCGCCACCCTTAACGTAACGAGAACCAATAACGAAGTCATTAGTTTCTAAAGCTTGAAGTATGACTTCTAGATATTTAGGGGAGTGAGAGAAATCGGCGTCCATCTGAACGACCGCCTCATAGCCATGCTCGCGAGCCCAGGCAAAACCCGCCAAGTAAGCACGACCTAGCCCATCTTTTTGGTCTCTTTTAAGGAGATGGAGATTTGGATAATTGAGTTGTAATTCTAAAACTTGATCGGCCGTGCCATCGGGAGAATTGTCATCTACGACTAAAATATCAACATTCAAGCTAAGCGTAAAAATAGCCTTAGTTAACTCGGCAATATTTTCCGTTTCATTATAAGTAGGAATAATAATCAAGGTTTTCATTGACTCGCTATTTTAGTTTTTTAACTAGATAGGTATTTTTTAATTTGTAGCCAAGTTTTTTGTAATATCCACGAACCCCAACTCCGGAAATAATTGCCATTTCATTGTAACCGGCTAATTGCGCTAAATTCTCGGCGTGGAGTAGTAGTCGCTTACCTAATCCTTGATGTTGAGTTTCTGATTTTTTAGACCCCACTGATACTAGCTCTCCGTAAACATGAAGCTCACGAATTAGGGCAGTAGTTGGTGACAAAACATTGCTAGGAGCTAGCCTTAGACGGGCAAAACCATAAAGTTTACTTTGGTCAAGATTTTCAAAGCTAATAAAATATTCGTCGCCATCGGAAGCGCGATATTTTTTAATAAATAAAACGACCTCAGATAAGGTGAAAGTAGTTTGCCCAACTTCGCGACAGCGAATACAGTGGCAAACCGTGCCATCTTGTTTCATGATTTGGCGGAGGTTGGTAATTTTGTTGCCAGCCTCAATTGATTCGCCTGGAATGTCGCGAATCAGACGAATGATACGCACAAAGGGCGGAGTAATTTTTTTACATTCAATAATAAGTTGTCTTAAAGCTTTGTCGGAGTAGGGTTTATATTTTCCGGCCTTCCACCAGCGGTAAAGTAAACTGCCTTTAGTGACAACGGTTGGATAAAATTTTATTTGATCTGGATTAAAATCGTTGTTAACGTTTTTTTGATTAATGATATTTTTATAATCACTTTTTTTGATGTTTGGTTTAACGGTGATTTCAGCAATATTATTTAATTTAGTAAACATGTCTTGATACATGTGTCTATCATGGGCCGGAGTACTGCCCGGTAAAGCCGGCATAAAGTGATAAGTGACCTTGAAGCCGAAATTTTTAAGGAGTCGAGTAGCCTTAATAATATCAGCCACAGTAGAATCGCGAAGATTTAATTTTAATATTTTATCATCCAATGCCTGGACACCCATTTCCACTCGAGTAGCGCCTAGTTCGCGCATCTGCCACAGTTCTTTGTCGTTAATATAATCAGGACGAGTTTCTAGGGTTAAGCCGATAATTTTATATTTAGCCTTTTCATTTTTATTTTGTTCCTCAAGTAAAGATTTAGTTAATAAGTTAAGTTTACTATTTTCTTTATAGTTTTGTTTTATGCCTTTATTCTTTTGATAATCATTGGCTGCTCGGAAGCACTCTTTAATAAACCAATACTTATAAGTAGCGGGTAGTGATGACCAAGTGCCACCAATGACAATTAATTCTATTTTGGTTGGTTCATGCCCATTAGCTTCTAGGGCGGTTAATCTATAAATAACTTGTTCGTAAGGATTAAATTTACAATGAATAGCTCGCATGACCGCTGGCTCGTTGGCTAAATAACTTTGGGGAACATCTTTGTCGGTAGGGCAATAAGCGCAACGACCAGGACAAGGGTAGGGGGTAGTGAGGACAGCCACGGGGGCAATGCCGGACATGGTTCTGACCGAGCGTTTTTTGAGTAGCTTTTTTAGAGGCTTAGCCTGAGCTTCGGGCAATAAACGTAAACCGGCAATTAGGTCTGAGCCATTAGGAATAGCACAAAGAAATTTTTTAGCTAAACGTCTTTTGGCAGCCGACAACTCTTGCTCATTTTTGAGAGACAGTTTACCTAGTTCTATAATGAATTTATCTAAAATTTTTGTCATGGTTTCGTAAAAATGGTATAATAACAAAAAAGGAATTTTTCCTTTTATGATTAACTAAATTTAACCATAAAATTATGACAAAAACAAGCGTAAAAATTATTTTTCCGCTTTTAGCTCTGGCCCTATTTTTACCGTTTTCGGCCAAGGCTTTTGCGGTTAAAACGGGCAATGCTATCAACATTAGTAAAAGCGAAATTATTGATGGCAATCTTTATGCTGCCGGCTCTACTTTGGTGATTGAAGGACAAGTTAAAGGTGATGTTATTTGTGCTGGTCAGGCCGTGAATATTAGCGGTAAGGTGGACGGCGACGTTATTTGCGCCGGACAATCCGTTGAGGTTACCGGTGAAGTAGGGGGTAGTGTGCGAGTGGCCGGTACCAATATTAATATTAATAATAAAGTCGGTCGCAATGTGATGGCCTTCGGTACTTCGGTGATCTTGGGTTCTAAAGCGCAGGTCGCCATGGATATGTTGGTGGGCGCGGCTTATGCCAGCCTCAATGGACAGATAAATGGGAATTTACATGGTGGCGGAGCTATGTTCACGCTCAACGGAGCAGTGGGCAAAGACGTGGCTTTGACCATGGATGCCAAACAGCAAACCCCGGCCTTAGTCTTAACCAATAATGCGACTATCGGAGGCAATCTAAGCTATACTTCTCCGACCATGGCGACGATTGCCAAAAAAGACAATATCGCCGGCAAAACGAATCGAACCTTGCCTCAAGTCAAAGAACGTTATTTGGCCAATTCTATGATGGCCGGTTTGGCTACCATGTGGTTGTGGTGTAAAATTATCAGTTTGTTCGGCGCCTTGCTGATTGGTTTATTTTTAGTGTTAATGTTCAAGGATAAAATTTTAGTTTTGGCCGATGACATGGTGGCGCGTCCGGGCACGGCCATCGGGCATGGAGCTTTACTCTTGTTCGTGGCGCCGGTAATTTTATTTTTTCTAGCTCTGACTATTATTGGCATTCCTCTGGCTTTCATTTTGGGACTTTCATGGCTTTTGTTGATGATGTTAGGCAAGATTTTAGTGGCGATTTTTGCCGGTTTAATTTTAATGGGTCGTTACCGTCACAAGAAAGCCAAAAATGAATTTAAAACGGAAACCAAGGGCAACATGCTTTTGTCCATGATTGTCGGGGTGACCGTAACCTTCGCCTTGTTTATCATTCCGGTCTTTGGTTGGGTCCTGGCCATTATCGGCAAAATGTGGGGCATGGGCATTCTCTGGCTGGCCATGAAGAAAAATTGCTGCACCAAATAGATTTTTTGTCTGTCATCCATTTGCCTGTCATCCCGGGCGCAACGCAGTGGAGACCCGGGATCCAGGCCTCATCGTTCTCCGTCATCCAGGCGGAGGCCGGGATCCAGGCTCCTCTCCCTCTGTCATCCCTCCCGATGGCCATCGGGGCGGGATCCAGGTGTCGCATTTTGTCATTGCGAGGAGGCGTACTCGCCGACGTGGCAATCCCTCTTTTTTGTCATGCCAGCGCAAGCTGGCATCTGAATTTTCTGATTCAGGAAAAGCAAAACAAAAATAAAGCTAGAGAAAAATTTAACAAATTTATCGCTCATTCCGGGAGCCTCGCCCAACTCCTTCGTCAAACAGGGTCTCGGCTCTGACCGGAAGCTCGCTCAAATTTTAGTTAAATTTTTCTAGGCTTATATTTTTGCTTGGCTTTTCCTGTTTTTTATTTTGTGCTATAATTATTTCAGGATAATCAAGTTTTTTAATTTGGGACAGACAAAAATATGTCGTTATTTGGTTGTAAACAAAATTTCTTGAATAAGGTTAAGGGGGGGGGGCAACTATAAAAGAAATCCAAATTCCTGCCTTGCCGGCAGGCAGGTTAAATTTCAAATTTTAAAGAAAAATTATGTTAAACGTGCGTTCGAATCGCGCGTTTTTATTTTTTCTAAAGCGTTCACGCTGATTGAGCTTTTGGTCGTCATTGCCATTATAGCCATCATGGCCAGTTTAAGTCTGGTGATTATTAATGGCGTCCGGGCCAAAGGCCGAGACGCCAAGCGAGTCAGCGATGTCCGCCAAATAGCCGCCGCCCTTGATCTCTATTTTGCCAACGAAGGTTCATATCCTACAGTCCTGACTCCCGGCCAATCACTGGTCGGCGCTACCACCGGTAACACTTACATGGTCAAAATACCCAACAACGCCACTCCCAGTAATGACGGCTCTTGCGCCTCCGGCAGTGAATATTCCTATACCCAAATTAACTCCGGCCAAAGTTATTTATTATCATATTGTCTGGGTGGCCAAGTGTCCAATGCTTCAGCCAATACCAATTGCGCCACTCCCGGTAATACCGCCGCCACTCCCGGCACCTTGGGTTTTTCCGGCAATGCCGGATCTAGTCCGGAGCCAGAATGTTCGCCTTGCATCTGTGGTGATTGTAGCTCTCTTAATTGTGATGGTTTATCTGATTTTGCCACTTCTACAGCCAGTTGTGTAGTTGGAAGTATGACTTATTATGCCATCAAGGAAGGTGCTCAATGTTGGTTGGACAAAAATATTAATATTGGCACAAGAATAAATATTCCGGCTTCAGGCAATGTAAGCAATATGAGGGATGATACAGCTTTAAATAAATGGTGTTATTCTGATAGCGAGGCCATTTGTTCAACTGATGGCGGAATATATAGCTGGGCGCAAGCCATGTATTTGCCCTATGCTTGTAATTCCGGTTATTCGGGAAATTGCGCTATGTCCGCTTATCTTATCGGATCGGGTGCCAGTGCCAAACGACAAGGAATTTGTCCTAAAGGTTGGCACGTGCCAAGTGACTATGAATTTACTGTTCTGGAAAATTTTCTTGATTCCAGTGTTACTTTAGGCATTAACCCTGATTATTATGCCGATCAAACCGGCACTGCCGGCACTACTGGTTGGCGTGGCACTGATGTTGGGACTAAACTTAAAGCCAATGGTGCCAGTCATCTTAATTTTCCTTTGGCTGGTTTTTGGGACAGCAGTAACGGACAAAGATGGAGAGGAAGTTATGGTTCTTACTGGGCTTCACCACCGCCTACCAATAACTATGCGTGGAATCGTTCAATTTCACCCGGAGAAGCAAGGGTTTCGCGTACTTATTCTGATTATTTCGGGGCAACGAGGCCAAGTGGTAATAGTGCTATGTCGGTTCGTTGTCTTAAGGATTAAGCCTTCGCCAGAGGCTACGGCCTATAAATAGTCCTACTCCGCCAGCTCGCCTCGCGTTGACGCAAGTCGAAGCGGGCTGGCGGATATGGCCTATAAATTAATTAGATTTATTTGAAAAATTGACTGTCAGCAAAAGACCGAATTCCCGGTCTTTTGTTTTTTTGTCGAGTTAAGATATAATTATGAATAAGGGGAAATAGGCAGTTACTAATACCTAAAACCTATTACCTATTACCTATTACCTTATTTTTTAATTCGCATGTGCCCCTCCTATTATCATTCGCATGTGCCCCGTTCGTAGTGGGGCTCGCGAAGCGATAACGGTAGTCGGGCTCGCGAAGCGATAACTTTATGCAAACAAACCCGGAAGTTTTTAAGGCTTACGATATTAGAGGAGTTTATGGGACTGATTTTGATGAAGAATTGGCCTATAAATTGGGCTTGGCCTTTGCCTCGTTTCGAGCTGAAGAGTTGGGTAGGCGAGAGATGAAGTTGGTCGTGGCCAGCGACATGAGATTATCTTCACCAAAACTTAAAGATCAAATCATTAGAGGTATGGTGGAAGGTGGCGCCACGGTTATTGATATTGGCCTGGCTTCCACGCCAACTTTTTATTTTGCCGTGGCCCATTATAATTATGACGGAGGTATCCAAGTTAGCGCTTCACATAACCCCAAAGATTGGAACGGTTTTAAAATAGTCCGCGAACGCGCTTTACCTGTCGGTGGCAATACTGGTTTGGATTGGTTAAAATACCAAGTTCTAGAAGGTCAAATTTCTCTATCAGCTAGAGAAGGAACAGTCGTCAAACAAGACAACGTCGTGGCCGATCAAGTAGCGCACGATTTACAATTTGCCGATATTTCTAAAATAAAACCCTTGAAAGTAGTTATCGATACGGCCAATGGCATGGGAGCCCAATACTTGGAAGAGCTTTTCAAACACTTGCCTTGCGAATTGATTAAAATGAATTGGGAATTGGATGGCACTTTTCCGGCGCACGAAGCGGACCCTTTCAAAAAAGAGAATGTCGTGGATTTGGGCAAGAAGGTAGTAGAGGTGGGAGCTGATTTAGGAATTACGACAGATGGCGATGCTGATAGAATATTTTTCGTAACCGAAACCGGAGAACCGATAGAAGCCGGGATAACTCGCGCCATTTTATCTAAAATATTTTTAGCCGAAAAACCAGGCGCTAAAATTGCTTATGATATTCGTCCCGGTCGGATTACGCGCGATATTATTGTCGCCAACGGGGGCGTGCCTATTGTTACCCGCGTGGGTCATTCTTTAATTAAGGCACAAGCAATTACCGAACATGCTTATTTTGCCGGTGAATCTTCAGGTCATTTTTTCTTAAATATGGATGAGGGTTGTTATGAGGTGCCGATGATTGTGGCCTTAAAAATATTAGTGGAATTGTCGACAACCGGTTTGAAATTTAGCGAGTATATTAAACCCTATGAGAAATATTTCCATTCGGGAGAAATTAATGTACGAGTAACTGATGCCGAAGCCAAAATAAAAACTATTAGAAGCACTTATCGTGATGGGCAGGAAAATGAATTAGATGGTATCAGTGTGGAATTTCCGGACTATTGGTTTAATGTGCGTTCTTCTAATACCGAGCCACTTTTAAGATTAAATTTAGAAGCTACTACTAAGGAGATAATGGAAGCCAAGCGTGATGAGATCTTAGCCATTATTAAAGCCTAAAAAAAGTAATATTTAAAAACCCCTTTGCTTTTTGGGCAGGGGGTTTTGTTTTTAGGTTGTAGGGTCAAGTTCGAGCTGTTTGAACAAATCTCTGAATCTGCTGGGTCTACCACAATCAATGTAATGATCTTTGATTTCTTCATCTGTGGGATCTCTGTCTAGATGTAAATCCTTGGTAGTATAATAAACATTTTCATCGCTATACATTTCTTCCATTTGAAGAGCCATATATAAATCATGAAATTTTATTTCCGTGCAGAGTTCAAAAATAAGACCAAATTGGTCTCTAATAGCAGCAGCATAAAGCTTGTCTTTTTCGTCTTCTGGTAAGGGTTTTTCCAACACAGCTTCGGCTAATCTGATTTTTTGTCGGCCAAGATTTTCTAGTTCCTTGGCTATCCGTCTAGTTTTCGGGGTTACCATGTTACCTCCTAATTGAAAAGTACTAAAACTAAGTATAATAATTTAATTAAAACCCAAGTTTGTCTTTAGCTTGTTCTAGGGTGGCCTTAGCTAAAGGTTGAAGTTTTTTAGCGCCGTTGGCTAAGATTTTTTCCACTTCGCGGTCGCTGAAACTGTGATAATTTTTTTGGAATTTGGTTAAGAAATCGCCAACCACTTCGGCGAGGTCTTTTTTAAAATCCCCATAACCCTTGTTAGCGTATTTTTTTGCTATATCCTCAGTACTCTTATTAGCCAAAAGGGAATAAATAGTCAAGAGATTGGCAATGGCGGGTTTGTTTTTTTGGTCATATTTTATCTCGGAGCCGGAATCCGTAACCGCGCGCATAATTTTTTTCTTAGCTACTTCGGGCGCATCCAGAAGAGCAATGAAGTTCGCTGGGTTAGGAGCGCTTTTACTCATTTTTTTAGTCGGGTCGTCCAGTCCCATAATGCGAGCACCTTCTTTACGAATAAGACTTGTCGGGATAGTAAAAGCTTCGCCAAAGTGGCTATTAAAACGTTTAGCTAAATCGCGCGCTAGTTCAATATGTTGCAATTGGTCATGACCCACCGGCACAATATTGGTTTGGTAAAGTAAAATATCAGCCGCCATTAGTACTGGATAATCAAAGAGACCTATTGAAACATTTTCAGTAGTTTCTGATTTATCTTTAAATTGAGTCATCTTTTTTAAATCGGCCATACGAGCAACTGAGCAGTTTAGGAGCCAAGCAAGTTCGGTGTGCTCGGAAATATCTGATTGGCGAAAAATTAAAGATTTTTTTGGGTCAATGCCCGAGGCTAAATAAATTTTGGCAATATCTAAAATCTGCTTATGAAAAGTTTTGGGATTTTGTTCAACCGTGATGGCGTGATAATCCACCACGCAAAAGATACAGTTATAGTTGTGTTGCATTTCCAGCCATTGGCTAAGCGCGCCCAAGTAATTGCCTAAATGAAAATTACCGGTAGGTTGCACACCGGAGAATACAGTTTGTTTATTAAGCTTATTCATATAGTTATATTTTAGCTGGAAACAGAGGGGGAGTAAAGGGTCAAGTAAATTTCGAATTTCGAATTTTTAATTTCGAATAGAATAACTTAATTTCTAATTTTGAACAAGATTGTTATCTATAGGGTCGGATTTTTTATTCAAAATTCAAAATTATAACTTCAAAATTTTTTATAGTTCCCAATTAGGATTAGCTCTGAGTTTATTGGGGTCAGCTACCTTTCCGGCTTTAAATTTAAAATAACCCGCCGAGGCGATCATGGCGGCATTGTCGGTGGTATAGGTGAGCTCTGGCAAATGAAAGGTGGCGTGGGGTAAATGTTTTTTAACCGCTTCGGCCAGGTTTTGTCTTAAAACCAAATTAGCGCTAACGCCACCGGCGAGCATAATAGTCGGAGCATGATATTTTTTCCCGGCTTTGATGGTTTTACTAACTAAAACATCTACACAAGCTTGTTGAAATTCATGAGCGTAAGCGGACTTTTTCTTAGCCCAATTAGGATCTTTTTGTAGCTGATAAAATAAAGCGGTTTTAAGTCCGGAAAAAGAAAAATCCAAATCTCCAGAATTAAGCATTGGCCTGGGAAGATTGATTGGTTGAGAAGAAGTTTTTTTATTCAAAATTCCAAATTCAAAATTCGAAATTCTTGCGGCTTCAGCCGCAATCGCTGGTCCACCCGGATAACCTAGATGTAAAAGCTTAGCTGCTTTATCAAAGGCTTCTCCAGCAGCATCATCACGCGTCTCGCCAATAATTTTATATTTTAAATGGTCAGTCATTAAGATAAGTAAATTGTGCCCACCACTAACAGTTAAAATAATAGCCGGAAATTTTATTTTTTTATTAGTTAGCCAGTTGGCATAAACATGACCTTCAATATGATTAACGGCTACAAGCGGTAATTTCCAGGCATAAGCTAAAGCTTTCGCGGATTCTAGGCCGATAATCAGAGAAGTGATAAGACCTGGTCCGGCGGTCACAGCAATGGCTGATATTTTTTTGGGAGCGGTTTTTAGGTTTAATCCTGCCTTAATCAAAGACTCGTTAATGACCGGTAAAATATTTAAAACATGTTCTCGAGCAGCTACTTCTGGCACTACTCCGCCGTATTGGCGGTGGATGTCAATTTGGGAGGAGACCACGTTAGACAGGACCTTGAGCCTGGTGCCCCCGCCCGTCTCGCTACGCGAAGCGTTTCGGGCAGGAACGCCCTCTAAAACGGCTACCGCCGTCTCGTCACAACTGCTTTCAATGGCTAATATTTTCATAATTATGTTTAATATAACATATTAGACTAAAAATCAATAGCAAGTTATCGCAATTTAACTTAAAATTGACAAAATAATTAAAATCGTTATAATATCACTATTAATGCCTGGGGCATTTTTTATTACTCTTAAACAATAATGGTCCCTTCGTCTAATGGTTAGGACACCAGGTTTTCATCCTGGTAACAGGGGTTCAATTCCCCTAGGGACTACTTAAATTAAAAACATCGGCTTTTTGCCGATGTTTTTAATTTACAGTCATTTTATGGGGAAATTAAATTATTGCTGAAAATATCAAAAGGATTTATTATTAAGGTAATAATTTAAATTACTATGACTAAAATTCTTATCGAAGTTTCAGCTCGACATATTCATTTAAGTCAAGCTGATTTAACCAAATTATTTGGTACCACTTATAAATTAAAAGTGTTAAGACCGTTAAGACAAATTGGACAATTTGCGGCCAAAGAAAAAGTAACTATAATTGGAGCTAAAGGAGTTACTAAAACAGCGCGTATTATTGGACCAGTTAATTCTAAAACCCAATTAGAAATTTCTTTGACTGATGCGCAAGCTTTAGGTCTTAAACCACCTCTAAGGGTTTCTGGGGATTTACGTGAAGCATCTAAAGTAAAATTGATTGGTCCAGTTGGACAGATTACTGCTAAAGTGGCTTTTATTTCTTGGCGACATATCCACGCTAATCCCAGCGAGGCTAAAAAATTAAAAATAAAAGACGGTCAAATTGTAAAAGTAGCTATTAATGGAGATAGGGGATTAATTTTAGATAATATTGTTGTGAGAATAAATGATAATTTTAAACTAGCCTTGCATCTTGATACTGATGAGGCTAATGCCGCGGGACTCAGAGCTGTTAAAAATTATGGACAGCTTTCGTTATAAATAAAAAGATAAAAAAAACCAGCTTTTTAAAGGTTGGTTTTTGCTTTTCTTAAAGAACGATAAATTTTATGATAGAGAGGTGCGCTGATTATGGACAAAATTACTAAGCCGATTTGGGTAGCTAAGTAATAAAAATGAGGACAATAATTAGTTAACAATTTTGTTAAACTATCAATATGTCCCGCGCCAAAATTAATAGCTAGCAGTGGCAAGGCTAAGCCAAGTAAAACAACTCCCAGATAATCTAGGGGTAAGCAACTAAAAAGCCATTTTACTTTTTGATGCCACCAAATCTCTGACCGGCGAAATTTTTTTAGACCAAAATGAGGATTAAAAATAAACCATAGGAAATCCCAAACTGGCAAAAAAACTAACCAACGAAACAAAGCATCCATTTCTTGTTGTAGTCCCCAACTAACGTTAGAGCTAAGGGCGTTAATTAAGGGTTGATGGAAGACGACGAAAAATAATAAATTGCAAAATAGCCAGTAACCCGTAGCTGGTCGTTTACCAGTCAAAATTGATAAAGGGTGACTGTTGTCTAAACGCCAAGTCGGCAGTTTTTTAGCCCAACCATCCTTTCCCTCAATCTCTATTTCCAGAAGGGCTAAAATTAAAGCTATTGCAAAGTAATAAACAGATTGCCAGACCATTTCCATGTCTATTTCCTTGTTTGTGAAAGACCTTTTTATTACCTTGCAATAAATGGAACCGTCTGTCAAGACAGGCATTGCCTAAGCTGGAAGAAAGCATTATTATATTGTTAGGGAGGACTAATTGTTAAAAAAAATATATGTTTGCAAAACACAAATCCGCCAGTGGTCGTCCTTCAGTGGATGATATTATCGCACAAAACACTTCTCCTTTAGCTATGCCTGGTAGGCGTGGTGGTTGGTCTAATTTTTTCTGGGCCATTTTAGTGTTAGCTTTGGCTGGCAGTTTAATTAAACTGTATGTTAGTTATCAAGATTTAAAAACCGCCAAAGATAACATGGAAAAAAACAACGAAATATCCAAGGTTGATCCAGCTACTTTAAGCGACGAAGAATTATTTATGTTTTTATCTGGTCGAGCCGAATTGCCTAGCGGTACTTCTACGATAGCGACGGTTAAAGATGTGGAAAGTCTTAGAACCAAGGATCCGTTTTTTGCTAAAGCTGCTAATGGCGACAAAGTAATTCAATTTGATCGCGAAGCTTTATTATATCGACCAGGCACGGATAAAATTGTCCGACTTGGTCCTAGTAATGATTCTAGTGTGGCTAGCTCTACTACTGGCACGGCCGATAGTTCTACAACAGCGACAACCGGAAAAATTACTGTCGAAGTTCGTAATGGCACAGCCACAGCAGGACTAGCTGGTACCTGGAAAGGTAAAATAAATGCGAATTCTTTATATTCAGTAGATAAGGTTGGCAATGCCAGCAAAGATACCTATACTCAGGCCTATGTCGTTAACTTGAAAGGCAAAGATGTCTCAGCTCTAGAAAAAGATTTGGGCGTGACAGCTGTCACTACCTTGCCCGAAGGAGAAACGGCCAGTAATCAGGACGTTCTCATTATCGTGACCCAATAATAATTAATAATTTAAAATAGTAATTCTATGGTGGTGAAAAAAAACAAGGAGGTAGCTGAAGTCGCTACTAAGAGTATTGATTTGTCTAAAATTATTTTAGCCTTAGCGCTAATTATTTCTTTGATAGTTTTAGCTAGTTTGTATGTTAGTTATTTGAACCTGAAAAAAGAAATGAGTTATTTGCAAGACCCGCAAGCGCAAGAAGCTAGAATTAAAAGAGAAACCCAAGATTTAATAAATCAAGTAGGCAAATTAATGGTTTTGCCAGAGGGTGAGCCAACCGTAGCCACGGTGGTTGATGCTGAGGCCTTAGCTAAAGAACAAGAATTTTTTAAAGACGCAAAAAATGGTGACAAGGTTTTGATTTATAAAGATAAGGCTATTTTATTTAATGTGAGCGAAGGTCGGATTGTTAATGTTGGTCCAGTTTTTTCCACTAATCCTACCGGCACGGAAGCTCAAAGTAATACCTTAAATATCGAAGTTCGTAATGGTAGTAAAAAAATTGGTGCGGCCAATGAATTAGGTGACCAATTAAAAGCCAAAGGTTTTAATGTGGCCGAAGTAGCTAATGCGACTAAGGCTGATTACGAACAAAGTGTTTTGATTAATTTAACCGGCAAAGATGTGAAAGCTCTGGAGGCAGAATTAGGCTTAATTGCTACCGACAAACTACCAGACGGTGAAGCTACAAGCACTCAAGATGTGGTAGTTATTTTGGGTAATAAAAAATAATAAAATAAATTGTTATAAAAATAAAAACCGCCTTAGGGCGGTTTTTTCCTTGCTTACTTGTTTGTGATACAATAGATATATGCTTAAAGAAACTTGGGATAAGGTTTTACTATTTAAAAAAGCTGAGCGGGGCTATACGTGGGCTCGCTTGTTTTATGTTTTATTGGTTATTATTTTTTTATCTTCGCTTTTAGCCGTTTATCACAGTTTTAAAGTGTTACCAGCAGGGCTTGATTATGCTAGTGGGGAGTATGTTGTTAATATGAGCGACCTTAAATTTTTACGAGATTTAACTTATCGCGACAGCTCCGGACAGATCGAGCAGCAACAAGAAATTTTTAAGACGATGTTTGACCGGATTGATGGCGCCGAGCAGTATATTTTAGTGGATATGTTTTTTTGGAATACTTTTAGTCCGGAAGGGCAACGGCCCACCGTTTCTTTATCGCAAGAATTGGTAGATAAATTATTGGCAAAAAAAACCGCAAATCCGGATATTATTATTGATGTTATTACTGACCCGATTAATACCGTCTATGGGGGAATGGTGTCCCCACAATTGGAATCTTTAAAAAAAGCCGGGATTAATGTGATTATCACTGATCTTAGCTCACTTAGAGATCCGAACCCGATTTACAGTGGTCCTTGGAGGCTCTTGGTCGGTTGGTGGGGTAATTCCGATAAACATAGTTGGTTGCCTAATCCTTTTGATTATCGTGGCTCCGGTAAAGTTACCATTAGAAGCTATTTGGCTTTGTTAAATTTTAAAGCCAATCATCGAAAAGTTTTTTTAGCTGATAAACAGGGCGAATTAACTTCTATTATTACTTCGGCTAACCCCCATGATTTGAGCGCGTCCAATTCTAATGTGGGATTGGAAGTGGGGGGAGTGTTCGGTCAAGAAGTTTACAAAACAGAAAACGCTGTGGCCACAATGTCTGGCAGTAGCTTGTCGCCAATGCCCGCTAATTTGTTAGTTCCCAAGAAGGGAACTAACGATTATGGACAAGCGCGCTTGTTGACGGAAAATCAAATCAGGTTGGCGCTCTTAGATAAAATTAATCAAGCCAACAAGGGTGATAAATTGTCTATCGCTATGTTTTATTTATCGGAAAGACAGATAATCAAGGCTTTGTTGTCGGCCTCCGAGCGAGAGGTAGAAATAAAAATTATTTTAGATCCCAGTAAAGATGCTTTTGGTTTTACTAAAGATGGCATTCCTAATCGCGAAGTGGCCGAAGAGCTTAAAGCTAATTCAAAAAATAAAATTCAGATTCGTTGGTATGAAACTAAAGGTGAACAATTTCATACTAAATTGATTGTCTTGCAAAGTGTGTCTGATGAGATGACGACCTTGTGGCTGGGTTCGGCCAATTTAACTAAAAGAAATTTAGCTAATTATAATTTAGAAACTAACGTGGAAGTGACCACGAAAACTAATTTAGGCGTGGCCCTGGAGACCAGGGCGTATTTTGATAATGTGTGGAATAACGCCGAAGGGAATATTTATACCGTGCCTCAAGAGCAATATCGCAACGGTTCGTTTTTTAAATATTGGTTGTATAGATTGCAAGAGGTAACCGGCTGGTCGTCATTCTAATCACGCAACATGCAACATGTAACACGCAACAAGATGCTGTCATACCAGCGCATGCCGGTATCCAGGTTAATAGTATAAAGATGTTGATAAAAATAGAGCATAAATTTTTTTATTAAGCCAAGAATAGTCAAATCGCATTTGAATTTTTGTTATGTGCTACGTGTTGTGTTATGTGAAGTTTTCTTGTAAAAAATGGTTATATTATCTAAACTATAAAAATCTTAAAAATAATTATATGGAAAACCGAAAAAACTACGATGTAATCATTTTAGGCGCTGGGCCAGCTGGGTTAACAGCTCAGTTATATGCCTTGCGTTATAATTTGAAGGCTTTAACTATCGGGGGAATTGTTGGGGGTCTCATGACTCAGTCACATAAAATTTGTAATTGGCCAGGCGAGCCGGCGATTGGTGGTAATGAATTAGCTCAGAAAATTTTAGAACAAGTTAAAGGTATGGGTGGCGAAGTTTTGCTTGATGAAATTGAAAGTATCACTAAAACTGACGAGGGCTGGGTAGTTAATACTAGAAATAAAAAAAGCTTTACGACTAAGGCTTTGGTTATGGCTATCGGCACGAATCATAATAAATTAGGCTTAGCCGAAGAAGCGAGTTTTGTGGGCAAGGGTCTAGCATATTGTGCTACTTGTGATGCCATGTTTTTTAAAGGTAAAGTTGTGGCTGTAGTGGGTGGTGGTAATAGTGCTACGACTTCAGCTTTATATTTAGCGGATATTTGTTCTAAGGTTTATTTAATTTACCGAGGGGATGAATTAAAAGGTGAGGGTATTTGGCAAAAAGAAATAAATGAAAAAGATAATATTGTCAGAATTAAGAATACTCAAGTAACGGAGTTACTAGGAGAGCCTAAATTAAATAAAGTTATTTTAGATAAGCCTTTTGAGGGCTCTACGGAGCTAGTAGTAGATGGTATTTTCGTAGAAATTGGCGTTAAACCTAAATCAGAATTGTTTGTGAGTTTAGGAGGCGAGATTGATGAGACTGGACATATTAAAGTTAAGGCTGATCAATCTACCAACCTGCCAGGACTCTGGGCAGCTGGTGATGTCACTAATGGCTCTAATGGTTTCCGTCAGATTTTAACCGCTTGCGCTGAGGGTGCCATTGCTTCTAATAGTATTTTTTCCTGGTTAAAGAAAAATAAATCTAAATAATTTGTGAGTTTAATTTAGATAAAATTAAGTCTTTGGCAATTTCGACTGGCTCATTGATTGAAATCTGGGCCAGTTTTTTGTCGCCAGTGCCTTGCCAAGGGGCACCGAGGAGATTGGCCTCATGGTGGCCGAGGCTATAAATTAAAACAGTAGTAGAACCACCTTTATTAATAAACAAAATAGCCACTTCCACGGTTGGTAGGTTGGCAATTAAATCTTGAATTAAAGATAATAAATCATGTCGTTTAATTTTAGAGTCCTTAAGGGTTTGATAATCAAAAACAGTCCAGGCAATTTTTTGATTAGCATTCAGAGTGAGTCGAGCAAGGCCAGCTCCCCATAATTGCAAAACGCCTAAACTTTTTTGGCGATACAGTCTATCAATAATTTCTTCGCGACGTGCTTCTAACTTTAATAATTCAGAGGCACAAGTGAGGGTTTGAGGAGCCAGGCGACTAACCGTGAAGTTGTTGGTGGCGCTAATAATACCAGCGAGTAGTAAAGTAGCGATGTCGCTATCAATAAGAGCCGTTTCTGCTTTGAAAAGTTGCCAAATAATTTCTGCGCTACTCGTAACTTGGGTGTTCACTAAATTTATTTGTCCGTAATTATCGTTAGAGATTTGGGTGTCAATATTAATGAGTGGGGTTTGATAAAAAAGTTCGCTCCAGTCGGTAAAAATATGACCAGCCTCGGTTAGTTCAGCACAATTAACCAAGATAACGGCGTCATAGGGGAAGCCACTAGTCTTAGTGTTGAGGTCGCTAGATGAAAAAGAACCTTGTTCAGGAGTAATTACTATCTCTAGTTGATTAGGGTTAAGGCGATATTTAAGGTTTTTAGTTTTGGTTTTAGTTAAATCCAGACTAATAATAAATTCACTACCATGAGCTAGGTCATTACTAATTTGGTTAAAGTCCGGTAAAAAATTGAATAATTCTGATTGAGAGGTTTTCCCTCCGGCAATATCTACCCGTTTACCTAGTTTAATAAGTAAGGCTCTAAGAGCTAGAGCCGTAGCTAGGCTATCACCTGACCAGTCTTGATTAAAAACAATAGCCACGCGGTTAGCGCTATCGATTTGGCGGAAAAATTGGGCTTGAGGATTAAGCATTATAGAAAATTAGAGTATTTAGAGTATCTTATAGTTTAAAATGACAAGGGGTAAATGTAAATGGCACGGGAATTTTTGTCAATGAGGTGGCGTTGACAAACAAGCAATTTGTTTTTATAGTATAAACATTCGCGGACGTGGTGAAATTGGTATACACGCCAGCCTTAGGAGCTGGTGTCGCAAGACATGAGAGTTCAAGTCTCTCCGTCCGCACAAATTAAAATCACCAGCTGTATTTTGGAAGGGGGTTTTTAGTTAAAAATTTTATTTTGTGATATAATAAACACTAATCTGCTGATTGGTGTTTTTTTATTTATTTGAAATTAAAAATTGTTTAAAAATTTAAAATTACAAAATTAAAAATTTTCAATATAATAGTATGTCAAAATTTATCAAATTTTTTAACGAGCTGAGAATTAAAGATGTCCCGCGAGTTGGAGGCAAGAATGCCTCTTTGGGAGAGATGTATCAGACTTTAAGCAAGCAAGGAATTCATGTGCCTAATGGTTTTGCCACGACAGCTTTTGCTTATAATTTTTTCATGGCCAAGTCCGGTTTGAAAAAAAATATTAAAGAAGCGCTTGATGGACTGGATACCGGTAATGTCACAGACCTAGCTAAGCGAGGCGCTAAAGTCCGTAAATTAATTGTGGAGGCGGAGTTTCCAAAAAAATTAGGTAAAGAAATTATTACAGCCTATCGCAAGTTATCCAAGCATTATGGTGTAACCAATCTTCATGTGGCGGTGCGTTCCAGCGCTACAGCTGAAGATTTACCGGATGCCAGTTTTGCCGGACAGCAGGATACTTATTTAAATATTAGTGGCGAGGAAGCTTTGCTTAAAGCAATTCAGGCTTGCATTGCTTCACTTTTTACTAATCGAGCTATTTCTTATCGTGTGGATAAACATTTTGATCATTTTAAAATTGCTTTGTCGGTCGGTATTCAAAAAATGGTGCGAAGCGACCTATCGGCTTCGGGCGTCATGTTTACGATTGATACTGAATCCGGTTTTGCCGGCACCGTGCTGATTAATTCTATTTATGGGCTGGGAGAAAATATTGTTCAGGGAAAAGTGACGCCGGATGAGTATTTAGTCTTCAAACCGACTATGGCGATTATTGCTAAGCATCTTAGTTCCAAAAAAATTAAAATGATTTATAATCCTGGCGCCAAGCCTCCGGTCAAAGATATTCCAGTCCCAGTGGCCCAGCAAGGCAAGGCGGCGATTAGCGACAAAGACGTACTGACTTTGGCGAAGTGGGGGATGGCGATTGAAAAACATTATGGCCGAGCCATGGATATTGAGTGGGCGAAAGATGGTAAAGAGAAAAAACTATACATCGTGCAAGCTCGTCCCGAAACTATTCATAGCGTTCGCGATTATAGCGTGATTGAAGAATATAAACTTCAGGAAAAAGGAAAATTATTAGTCAGTGGTAAAAGCGTGGGTAGTAAAATCGGCGCTGGGAAGGTTAATAAAATAATGAACGCCAAAAATATCGTCCAGTTTAAGCCGGGCGAAGTTCTGGTGACGGCCATGACTGATCCTGATTGGGAGCCAATTATGAAAATCGCTTCGGCGATTGTCACCGATAAAGGTGGACGCACTTGTCATGCGGCTATTGTCTCGCGCGAACTGGGTATTCCTTGTATTGTGGGCACGGAAAATGCTACTGCCAAATTAAAAACCGGCGACAAAGTGACGGTGGATTGCGCCGAGGGCGACGACGGTTTTGTTTATAGCGGTGAATTGAAATTTAAAGTTAACAAGACCAGTATTAAAAATCTCAAGCGACCCAAGACCAAAATCATGATGAATATTGGCTCGCCGGATATCGCGTTTGCTTCCTCTTTTATTCCTAATGATGGCGTCGGTTTGGCGCGCGAAGAATTTATTATTAACGAGCATATTAAAATTCATCCTTTAGCTTTGATTAATTTTAATAAATTAAAAGACAAGAAGGCTAAGGCGCAGATTGCCGAACTGACGGCGGGCTACACGGATAAGAAACAATACTTTATCGATAAGCTGGCCGAAGGCATTGGTATTATTGCGGCAGCTTTTTACCCCAAAGATGTCATTGTGCGTTTGTCTGATTTTAAATCTAACGAATACGCTAACTTAATCGGCGGTAGAGATTATGAACCGATAGAAGCCAACCCGATGATTGGTTGGCGCGGAGCCAGTCGTTATTATGATCCTCGCTATGAACAAGCTTTCGCTTTGGAATGTATGGCCTTTAAAAAGGTTCGCAAAGTCATGGGCTTAAATAATGTCAAAATCATGATTCCGATTTGTCGCACCGTAGAGGAAGGTGAGAAGGTAATTAAGATTATGGAAAAATACGGACTCAAGCAACACGTCGACGGTTTGCAAATTTATGTCATGGCGGAAATCCCGACTAATATAATTTTAGCCGATAAGTTCGCTAAAGTTTTTGACGGCTTTTCTATCGGCTCTAACGACCTAACTCAACTGACTATGGGTATTGATCGTGATGCGGGGAACCTTAATATCGCCGGTGTAGCTAATGAGAAAAACGAATCCGTGAAAATTTTAATTAAATACTTGATTCAGGCCGCCGCCAAAACCAATCCACATCGCAAAGTAGGTATTTGTGGTCAGGCGCCGAGTGACTTTCCGGATTTTGCGCGTTTTCTGGTGGAGGCGGGTATTGACAGTATTTCTTTGAACCCCGATACCGTCATCAAAACGACGATTGACCTAGCTGATTACGAAAAAACTCTAAAACACCATAAAAAATAATAAACCTTAAGCTTGACTTAACGCCCTGTAATTGTTATATTAAGGGCGTTAAATTGTCTTAATAATATATGAAAAAATTTTTAGTCTTTATTTGGGAGGTAGTAAAAATGGTGGTTATATCTTTAGCTATCGTTTTACCAATTCGTTACTTTTTAATTCAACCATTTTACGTGAAGGGTGCTTCCATGGAGCCAAACTTTCATGACAAAGAGTATTTGATTATTGACGAAATTTCTTATCGTTTTAGAACGCCAGAGCGGGGTGATATTATTGTTTTCCGCTATCCACGCGATCCTCAAGAATTTTTTATCAAGCGCGTGATTGGTTTGCCGGGAGACACTGTCCAAATTAAAGATGATGGAGTTTATATTTTTAACAATGAATATCCTACCGGTTTGAAACTGGATGAGTCCTATATTCCTAATGGCGTGCCAACGGTTGCTTACAGCGAAGACAAGGTGACGGTGGGCAGTGACCAATATTTTGTTTTGGGTGACAATCGCCAAGCTTCTAAAGATTCTCGCAGTTTTGGTGTCGTGGACAAAAGCTTTGTTGTTGGTCGCGTGTTTTTTCGCGGTTGGCCAGTAAATAAAATACAAGTTTTTAAATAAAGAGGAGGGAAGATTAAAAATTATGCCGAAAACAATGACTAAAAACATGAAAAAAAATGAACCGATTAGGCGATCACCTAAGGAAATTATTGGTCCGGCCAGAGTTAAAGGGATGAAGGATGTTTTGCCAGAAGAATACAAATATTGGGACTTGGTCACTAAGAAGGCGGTCGAGATGGCTAAGGTGTATAGTTTTAAAAGATATGATTTGCCAATTTTAGAAAGCATGGAGCTTTATGAAAAGTCGGCCGGCAAACATAGCGAGATTTGTACTAAAGATATTTTGAACTTTACCACTAAGAGCGGTGAACGGTTGGCCTTGCGCTCTGATCCCATTCCTGGACTGGTGCGTTCTTGGTTGGATCACAACTTACTTAATCCTGAAATGATTAGTAAGAATTTTTGGTTAGGGCCATCTTTTACTTTAGACCGCTATCAAGGCGGTCGTTTACGTCAGTTCCAACAATTCAGTTTGGATGTCTTTGGTGAGTTTGGTCCATCAGCTGATGCGCAACTTATTTTAATTGCCTATAATTTTTTCCGCGAATTGCAATTGGAAGTAGAAGTTCATGTTAATAGTTTAGGCAACGCGGAATGTCGTGAGGCCTATATCAAGATTATTAATAATTATTTTAAAGAACGCGGACGCAAATCTAAGCTATGTCCGGAATGTCGCAAACGTTTATTAAAAAATCCTTTGCAAGTTTTGGATTGTCGTGAAGAAAAATGTCAAGAAGTAGCGGCTGACTTACCACCTTTAATTGATTCTTTAAACGATGAATGTCGCAAACACTTTGAACAGGTTTTAGAATTTTTAGATAATCTTGGTATCCCTTATGTTTTGGATACTCGTTTGGTCAGTGTGCGTGGTTGGGAATTTTTTGATAAAACTATTTTTGAATTTATGCCCGTGGGAGAAACTCGCCAACACCTATCTTTAGGAGGCGGTGGTAACTATGGACAACTTTTTGCCAAACTTAGTGGTCGTCAGACCAAGGCTTGCGGAGTTGCCATTGATATTGAAAAAACCATTTCCAGAATCCGTAGTAAAAATATTGCCGTGGCGGACGTGGAGGATGCTGATATTTTCATGGCTCAACTTAGTGAAAACGCCAAGCAAAAATCCATGCTCTTATTTGAGGAGCTTCGCAAGGCCGGTTTTAAGGTTCGCGAATGTTTTATCAGTGCTAGTTTAAAACAACAACTAGAAGAAGCTGAAAAATCACACGCTCGCTTTACTTTGATTTTGGGTCAGAAAGAATTATTGGACGGCACGATATTATTAAAGGATATGGAGTCAGGAGTTCAAGAAACTATCGATATTAGAAAATTAGTTAACGAGCTTGACAAAAGACTTAATATTAGTTAGTTTAAGTAATGCGAATGCCTCTAATTAAATCTCGAATGCCTCGAATTTTAATTCGCATTATTCGTAGCATTAGCATAATAATTCGAGGATTAGCATTATAATTATTTATCTAGAAAGGTTAGGTGGGGATATGGTTCAGTTTAAAAGAAAAAAAGGTGAAAGCTTTGAATCTTTTCTAAGACGTTTTAACAAACGCCTGCAACAGAGTGGTAAGTTAATGGAAGCTAGGAAAAATCGTTACAATAAAAAAGATAAGAACGCATCACAAGCTAAAAAAAGCGCTTTAATTTCTTTGAAGTTAAGCAAGACTAAAGAATACGAACGCAAAATCGGCAAAGTCAAAGAAGAACGCGGTCGTAAATGGTAAAATAATCTATTACAAAAACCGTCCCAAATAAGGGACGGTTTTTGTTTGTGCTGTGAAAATGATATAATTAGAGAAAGACAATTAATCGTCCTAAGAAGGAAGGTGAAAATCCAGTATTATATTGATTACGATTTAAATATTTTACACAAAACAACTCATTTAGGCAGGTTGTTTTTTTGATTAGATTTTGATATTATAGGGATATGAATAAAAGAATTGAAAAATTAAAACAAGATAGTGCGCCTATTTTAAGTAAGTATCAGGTTGAGAAATCTGCTGTTTTTGGTTCTTACGCTCGTGGCGATCATCGTCGCAATAGCGATATCGATTTGTTAATAGAATTTAAAAAAAATGCTGGTGGTCTTTTATCTATGGTTAGATTAAAAAGAGACTTGGAAGCTGCAACCAAAAGAGTGGTGGATTTAGGAACTTTCAATAGTGTTAATAAGAGGGTTAAAAAATATGTGGAAAGCGACTTGATTAAAATATATGGCTAAAAAGATTGATAAAATTTATTTAGAACATATTTTAGATAGTATTGTTGCTATAGAAAAATATCTTAAAAAATTTGATAGGAAGTTGTTTGTCGGTACGCCTTATTTAGTTGATGCCGTTGTTAGAAGATTTGAGATTATTGGCGAAGCCTCTAAACGGTTACCAGAAGATTTTAAAGGCAAACATAAAGAAATACCTTGGCGTGATATAGCGGATACTAGAAATTTTATGATTCATCAATATTTTGATGTTGATGCCGATGAGGTTTGGAAATATATCAAAAATGATTTACCGGACCTAAAAAAGAATATAAAAAAATTATTATAAAAAAACCGTTAGCCCCTAAAGCTCGCGGTTTTTTTGGTGTTTGCGAGGTGTTAAAATTTAAAGACCCAAATACTACTAATGGGTGGTTGGTCTTCGTGGAAAATCTGCTGACCTTGCTTTTGCAGTAGGGAAAAATAGGGCTCGCCGAGGCGATTATAAGCTAGTTGGTCAGCCTATAATGTGATGAAACATGTTAGTTTGGGTATTTCTGATATAGACTTAAGACAACTTCCTGTTGGAAAAGTAAGTCAGTAAAACAGAAGATAATAAAAAAAATCGCCCCAATATCCCGGGGCGGTTTTTGTTTGGGTAAATTTATTTTAATCCAGGAATCATTTTTTTGATATACGACAGACGGAATTTGCGGGCGTATTGTTTGATACGATTGCGGGCTTTGCGAGTGGCAACGAATTTAAGCCAGTCAGAATTTGGGCCTTTGCGATTTTTATCAATAATAATTTCTACCATGTCACCATTTTTGAGAATATGATTTAATTCGGCGATATTACCGTTAATTAGAGCTTGCGTGCACTTGTTGCCGATTTCAGTATGGACAGCATAAGCAAAATCTACCGGTGTAGCGTTGTTGGGTAAATCATAAACATCACCCTTAGGTGTAAAAACAAAAATACGGTCTTGAAAAATATTTAATTTAATTTGTTTAATAAATTCTCCAGTGTTCTTGATGTCTTTTTGGACTTCTAAAACTTCTTGCATCCAACGCATGGGTTTATCTTGGGAGCCAGGGTCAGCTTGTTTATAATACAGATGAGCACTTAAGCCGTAGAGAGATTCTTGGTGCATTTCTTCGGTGCGGATTTGAAATTCTGTGGCCTTGCCACTGGGTCCAAAAACCGTGGTGTGAAGACTACGATAGCCGTTGGGTTTGGGTACAGCGATATAATCTTTAAAACGACTATAGTTCGGACGCCACAAAGTATGAATAACTCCTAGAACGTTGTAGCAATCGGCGACATTATTAACAACTACACGAAGCGCAAACACATCATAAATTTCATCAAACTTGCGATCCTTGGCTTCCATTTTTTGCCAAATACTAAAAAGGTGTTTAAAGCGACCTTCAATACGATAATTAATACCAGCTTGGTCTAGTTCGTGTGAAAGCGTGTTTTTTAGTTTTTGAATGTATTGAGTTAATTCTACTTTTCTTTCAATTTCGTATTTGTATTCCAGCTTTTGGTATTCTTCCGGATAAAGATATTTAAAACAAATATCTTCCATTTGCCATTTTAGTCGCCAAATACCTAAGAGGCCGGCAATCGGGGCGTAAATTTCTAGAGTTTCTTTGGCAATACGAATGCGTTTTTTAGGATCAACTCCCTCTAGTGTTTGTAAGTTATGAGGCGGTCGGCGAATTTGATAAAAATAACTCGAATATCACTAGCCATAGCTAAAAACATTTTTTTTAAACTTTCACGGTAGCGTTCCACGCCTCGGTAGCGAATTTTTCGTAATTTAGTAATACCCTCTACCATGGTGGCAACTTCTTCGCCAAAAGCTTGTTTGACTTCTTCGGAGCTAACTTTAGTGTCTTCCGGCACATCATGTAAGAGTCCAGCTAGAATAGTAGGCAGGTCAGCCTTCATTTGCGCTAAGAGATAAGCAGTATGAAGAGGGTGTTGGATGTAGGGTTCGCCGGTTTTTCGCTTCTGTTCGCCATGAGCTTTCAGGGCAAATTCATAGGCCTGAACAATTAAGTCAGTGTTGGCTTCCGGGTCGTTAATCTTCACTTGTTGGACGATTTGTTCAACGGTCATACGAGTACGTATAATTGGGGCGTTCGCTCGCAAAAGACAATAAGAATACATCCTCTTTTGCTCTCTCACTTGCCAATTATAAATCAGTTCTTAAAGTTCTTAAAGTTTGTAAAGTTTATAAAGTTTCATGTATTGACGTTTTCCTTGAAAATAATGATTGCTAGGTGTCAACTTTATGGACTTTATGGACTTTTAACTTTATGAACTATTATGGTATAATTATTATAATTTTCTATTACTAAATAGTCAAAGTAAAATTTGGTCAAATGTGCTTAAAATTTAAGCAAATTTTTTCGTTGGTAGCCGTCTTAATGATAAGCTCGGTTTTGTTTAACCTTTCTTGGCAAGAGAATCGGGGTTTTGTCGTGCCGGAAGCTCACGCTATTAATGTCTGGGGGGACTGGTTTGACCGCACAGTTGGTCAGAAAGGTTTTGAAGATGTTGGTTTTGGTCGTAAGGATCCGCGAGCCATTGTTGCTAATGTGGTTAATATTCTCTTCGGCTTTTTAGGAGTTTTAGCCATTATCTTGATTATGTATGGTGGGTTTGTTTGGATGACGGCCGGAGGTAATGATGAAAAAATCGTCACTGCCAAAGCTATTATTAGAAATGCCGCTATTGGATTATTGATTATTTTATCTGCTTTTTCTATTGCTATTTATATTTTAAGCCGTCTTTTTTTGGCCACGGGAAGCGGTGGAAACGGCTTGGGGGGCGGAGGAAGTGGTAATGGAGCCGGGCTCGGCGCTTTGGGTGGAGGCATTATTAGAAGTGTTTATCCAGCCCCTGAGCAAAAAGATGTGCCTCGCAACACAGCCATTGTGGTAACTTTCAGGGAAAGTATGTCAGCTGATTCTATTTGTGATAAGGTAGTTAGCGGTTATTGCGCACCTGACGCTAAAGTCAAGCTTGATAGTGTTAAAATTTACAAAACTGATCAAGGTGATAATCCTAGCACTAATATGAGCGATACGCGAGTCCAGTCCCGCGACAATAAAACTTTCGTTTTTATGCCTAGCACTTATTTAGGTTCTCCTTCAGAAAAAATGTGGTATTCCGTGTCGTTAAGCGAAGATATTAAGCGAACTAGTGGTGGTAGCGCTTTTTCTTTGGGTGGTTTTCAATGGAAATTTGAGGTTAGCAATAAATTGGATTTAACCCCGCCGCAAGTTCTGTCTAGCGGAGTTTTTCCTGGACCCGACAATGCTCGGGATACTGTAGGTTCGGTTAAAGATGCTGTACAAGCTAAGGGGAGTATTACGGTTAAAGGTGTGCCACAAATCGCCGTAGCTAATAGTGTCTCGGCGGTAGCTTCTGGCGGTAGCGTGGCCATCAATGTCCCGGCCCCTAACGGCAATACTTGCGATGGTAAAATAAGCATCTCTATCAATAGCGATATGACGGCTAATGTGTCTTATAATAAAATGTCAGGTAAAGTTGATTTACCTAGTGTGACTATTGTTAATCGAGAAATTAGCACGGCTTGCGGTTTTAAGGCGGTGCTTGATCCTGGTTATAGGGCGGGTAATAGCTGGGAATTAAATTTAACTACGCAAAAATCAGCCGACTATTTATTAATCGGAGCTGCTCGTTATGCTTTTGTCGGCGCCACTCCTAAAACAGGAGAAATTTTAATTGATAATAATTTAAATAATTTAGCTGCCAATATTCGCAATGCTTTAGCTACTGATCCTAATGTAGCAACTGATGCCGTTGGCACTAAAGTAAATTTGACGGCCAGAACCGCCGGTAAAGCCGGTAACAATTTAGTTTTAATGAGTTCAGCGGATTATAGTGCTATTAGTATTAGTTCAATGGTTGTTGGGGCGGATAAAGAAAATATTATTAGCATCTCTGATCGAGCTGATAAACCTAAAAATGCCATTATTCAAGTTAATTTTAATGAAGCGGTTAATCCTTTAACTATTGCTGGTCCAGCTAAGTCGGTGGCCAGTTTTATTCGAGTGGTTAATTTAGTAGACAATACCAATGTGGACGGAGAATTTGTTTTATCTAATCAATATAAAACCGTAGAATTTATACCATCTCAAGAATGTGGAGTTAATGGTTGTGGTGACAAGGTTTATTGTTTGCCACCTAACAGTAATTTACGAGTAGAGTTAGTAGCGGCCACTTTGAATGCTACTTGTGCTACGGATGCTGAATGTGTCACTAAAACCCCTTTTATTACTTGTTCCGGTGGAGTTTGTTATGACGATGTGACTAAGGCTAAATATCCAGAAGGTAAGGCTGGCTCTGGTGTGGCTGATTTGGCCAATAATTCTTTAGATGGTAATAGCGATACAATGGCTGATGGTCCAGTAAGTTGGTTTGATGTTAATTTAAATAATGTTAGTGAAGGAGATAACTTTCGTTGGTCTTTTTGGATTAGCGATAAACTTGATTTAAGCGCGCCGGTTATTTTAGATGTTAACGCTGGTCAAGGCGATAGTAGTGTGGACTTAGTTAGGTCAGTTAAGGCAGCTTTTAGTAAATTAATGATGTCTTCGTCTTTAAGTAGTGGTAGTATTGAGGTTGTTAAAGGTGATCAGAGAATTACTCATAAATTGATTAATCTGTGGAGTGTCTCTCGTCAACCAATGGGTTATTGGATAGAAAAAGAAAACAAGGAAACTAGCGTGCCACCTGATCAAGAACCAGATATAACTACGGCTATTATTAGCCACAATCAATTTTCTATCGCTTCTGTTTATCGAGCTCAGGTTGGTTCTGGGGTTAAAGATATTTATCAAAACTGTTACAAGCCTTCTAGCGGTCCTGGTTGTACAGCTAATCAAACCAATTCTTCTTGTTGTTTGGGTATCCCTGGCCAAACGAATAGTGAAGGTAATTGTCCATAATTTATGAAGTTTATAAAATACTCATCTTTAATTATTACCATGGTCGTGACCATCGGTTTGATGGTGCCACAAAAGAGTCAGGCGGTTAATGTTTGGGGTGATTGGTTTGATAGGACGGTTGGGCAAAAGGGCTTTAATGATGTGGGCTTTGGACGAAAAGATCCTCGAACCATCGTGGCTAATTTAGTGAATATTTTATTAGGATTACTTGGAGTAATCGCTATAGTTTTAATAATGTATGCCGGTTTCACTTGGATGATGGCTGGTGGTGATCCGGAAAAAGTAGTTTTAGCTAAAAAAATATTAATCAGTGCTAGTATTGGATTATTAATTGTTTTGTCGTCATGGGCTTTGGCTATTTATATTTTAAGTCGGTTGTGGCTAGCTACGGGCGCTCAAGGTGGGGCAGGTGAGGGTCTGCCTTGTACCCCAGATGGCATTACGACTGGTTGTGGTTGTGGGGGGATAAGAACTTGTACTGGTGGTACCTGGGGAGCTTGTGTTGGTTCTAATTGCGGGGGAATCGGTGATATTAGAAAATCTTGCGATTCTAATGTTCTAACGCCAACCTGTGAAGCTGATGCCACAGTTTGTGGAGTCGGTGGAATTTGTGATTTGACTGATTGTTTGTGTTCACCTAAGGGTGGTTACGGAGATCCTTGCGATAGTGATACTACGAGCGCTACTTGTGAAGCAGAAACAAATCTGTGCCAAGAATTTTTAACTTGCGAACCGACTCAGTGTCGTTGTTTAGGCGAGCCAGTTATTGAAAGTATTAGTCCAATGGGTGGATTTTGTGATGGCTCATCTAACACCTTTTGTTTAAGTGATGCTGATTGTGCTAGTTTTACTCCAGCTACTTGTAATTTAAATATGTCTAACGGCGCCATTGGTAATTTAGTTTCTATTACTGGAAAATATTTTCTGCCTTATGACGCTACTGTGAGTAAAGTTTTCTTTTGGGATGGCGCTGATTTTACGGCTGAAGCGCCGTTAGCGGTGACCGTTAACCCAAGTTGTACTGAGAGTTGGGGGGATTCGCAAATTATCGTGGTGGTTCCACCAACAGCTAAGTCAGGAGCTTTAAAAATAGTGGCGATTAATGGAGCTGACACTACGGATAATGATCGTGGACCAAAATTAAATAATTTCGTAATTAATACAATTAAGCGTCCAGGGCTTTGTAATTTAAACCCAGTGTCTGGTCGCCTGGATACTTTATTGACTTATAGTGGTATTGGGCTCGGTAGCACTGAGGCTTATTTTGGTTTGCCTTATCAAAGCATTAAAGCTAATAATTCTACTTTTACTAATAATGATAGTGGCACAGCGCAAACGCCAAATTTGCGGGCTGGTAATTCCAGTACTTTTGTTCAAGCCATTAAATCACCGTTTAGTAATTTATTAAGATTTAGATTAGAAGAGGAGGTGGCACAAGCTCCAGTGATTGTGGGTTTTGATCCGGCTATTGGGCCGTCTGGCCAATACGTCACAATTCGTGGTAGTGGTTTTGGTCGCAGTCGCCAGGACAATAAAGTTTATTTTGGTTCCACGGAGGCTGATTTTGATTTCCCCCAAATTTGTGCGCAAAATATTTGGCGTGACAGTGAGATAATCGTTAAAGTTCCTAAAACTATAGCTGACGGTGATTATAAACTAGCGGTAGCAGTTGGTAAGTTTAGGGCTGAATCGGAAAAAACTTTTAAAGTAGATAAAACAAGCCCACTACTGCCAGGTCTTTGTCGCATCGAACCTTTATTTGGTCAGGTCAATGAAGAAATTAGTTTATGGGGAGAACATTTTGGTAGCAAAAATACTGGCAGTAAAATACGTTTCAATCAAGACAAAGATCGTAAGACCGGAGTTAAAATTTGCCAAGGCGGTAAAGATGACGGGAATAATTGTTTGACTAATGATGAATGTGAATTGAAAAAATGTCAGGAAGAAATTTCTTATTGGGGCGCCGATCTTTTAGCTGTGGCGCGAGTGAAGCCGGATCTAGCAACGAGCCGGGTAGCTTTTGACACAACTACTGGTCCGGTGCGTATTGGTAAAGATGATCCAAATGTTTGGAGTAATGGTATTAATTTTACAGTTGGTCAGTGCGTGAGCGACAATCAGTGTGGTGGTACTAATGTTTGTTGTGCCGTAGGTACACCTGGTGCTGGTCGTTGTAAACCTAGCGCTGCCGAATGTTACGGCACCGCTCAGGCGAGTGTTTTTGAATGGCAATTTGATACCGGCTCCGGAGATTGCCCACCAGATAGACCAAAGTCTTGCGGTGATGGTTCTTGTTGTCGATCTGACTGTGTGATTATGAATGGCACCTCTACTTGTTTAGACAATGCTTCTTGTGCGGGTTTCGGGGCTAGTCAATGTTTGGATTCTTTGCTCTGTCCAAATTCTCCTGGTAATTGTAGTAATAATGACAAATTAGTTATTACCGGCACTAGCTGTAATTGCGCTTTAATGTGCCCCAACTGTGTTTATAATGATACTTTGCATCGCTGTGTCGGACCTAGCGCCTGTGATTTAAAAACTAAAATTGATTTTGCCGGTAAAAAATTAGAAAAATATTGTGCGCTTAATGCAAGCGTTGCTCGTTGGCACGTCAACACCAACCAAACCTGTCCCAATGGTTATACTTTTACTTTTAAGGATTCAGGGGTTTGTGTGGATTTGAATTCTAGTTGTAATTTATGCGCTGATAATTTAACTTGTTTGGATATTAATGGTTCCGGTCAGTGTGGTTTACCACAATTAACTTGCCCCACTACCTTTGAATGTAATGCTGATCAAGTTTGTTCACGTCCTGGAGGGTCATGTGAATGTTGTTGTGATAAGACACAAAACAAATCCGATAGTAGTAATAGTGCTTGTTGTTCTGGACTAACTTGTGCTAATGAGTGTGGGTCTGGAGCGCCTTTTGGTTTGTGCTCTGGGTGTGCTGACATTGGCAGTAATCAAACCGAGCACGACGCGGCTTGTAATTGTACTGGTACTACTGGAAAATTTTGTGATATTAGTGTGCCTGGTGGAGTATGTCGCGATTGTGCGCAAATAGGTGGTAATGCTAGTTCTTGTAGTAAGCACGAGGCTTGTTGCGTGGATTACAAACAAGGTAACGTTTGCTCTGGAGTTAAGGATAATAAATATTCAGAAAATGGTTTTAATTTTTGTGCTTATTATGATTGTAAAGATAATTGCGGAACTCCTAGTAGTCCAAATAAAGATGGCGCCTATGACCAGCAAGCAATTTGCTTAGAAGAATGTCCGATTAGTTGCGATGGTGATAGTGCTACCCTAGGTTGTCAGGCTGATACGACTAAATGTCCACCCAATAGACCATATTGTGATAAAAATTGTTTATGTCAAAAATCACGCATTAGTTGTGATGACCAGCCTTTGGTTCCTGGTTGTCAAAAAAATGTTAATAAATGTCCGGCTGATCAACCGGTTTGTAATAGTCAGTGTTTTTGCGAGGACGGCAATCTGGGGGCGGGAGCGGTTTGTTCTACGCCACAAGGTGGTTGTAGTTTGCTGTGCGGATCAGCTTATTTGTGTCGTGGAGAACTTGGTTGTCAGGGATTAGGTTGCAATGGTCAACCCGACGAACCTACTTGTCGTTGTTGCTGTAATCCTAATAATAAGGGAAGTAATCCGGCTGACTCTAATTTTGATGCTTGCAAGGCGATTGGTTCTGGTAGTTTAGCTTGTCAAGAAAATACCGGAGAGTGTAGTGGCAACCAGCGTGGTTTGTGTTGTGGTTGTAAGGCTGATGCGGATTGCGGTGATGTGGATAATGTTGGTTGCGGTAATGATACTTGTTGTCATCCTCGACCACAAATAGAAACCGTCTTGCCGGAAATTGATAGCTCTGGTGTTTGTCGCAACGCTTTAATTAGGGCTAAATTTAATAAAGAAATGGATAAGGCCAGTTTAGCTGGTAATGTTATTTTGGTGGGTGACTACGGTGATAGTCTTTGCCCGGATGCCACCGTGCTTTTAGCTAGCGCTCCACTTAGTAATCCAACTGGATCCTGGTTGGCTAGTTTATGGGAAGTAATCAAAAACTTTTTGGGTCGGGTGGCTTTGGGTAATAAAGAGGTCAAAGCGGCCGGTAACCATAATTTTTGTGCCTTTGAGGGTAATATTACTCCTGGATCTGTGATTGATTTTGACGAAAAGAAAACTTATGTGGACTTTGCCTTAACGCAAGCTCTTAGTCCTAATATAAAATATTATGTAATTGTTAAGGGTGATGATTTGTCGGGCACTAAAACCGGAGTCTTGGACAGTAATTTAGTTGGATTTTTGGGTGTTAATAATTCCGATACAGAAATCTTTAATGGTTTAACTTACACTAATTCTTATATTTGGTCTTTTACTACGGGTGAGGATATTTGTTATATTGACAAGGTGCAAATTGATCCAGATCAACACTTATTCCAAAAACCTAGCGTCAGTTATCCTTTTACTGCTAATCCGGTAGCTAAGAATGGTAATATTATTACCCCATTGCCGATTTATGGTTGGGCTTGGAATTGGCGCAGCGATAATTCCCAAATTGCCTCAGTAACGGCTCAAGCCGCGCCTAGTGATGATCAAGCGACTGTGACTTCCGGGTCAAAAAGAGATGCCGAAACTTTTGTTTATGCTCGAGCCGTTATAACCAGCGACGAAATCAGTCCAGTGTCTACGGTTGATACTTATAAAGAAGGCAAGGCTAAAATTATTGTCTTTATTTGCGATAATCCTTGGCCGGCAGTTAATGATCCTAATGCCTGGCCAATTCGTTGGCAAGATCAAGCTTTGAATTGCACTATTTGTCCCGACCCAGTCACCCAAAGACCGCGACCATGTCAATCTAACGATAAGTGCGATAATTATAGTTTTGAATTTTATTATTGTCGTGACAAGTCTGGTGCCGGCACTAAAGATGATTTACCCTCTCTAGCTACTGAAAATACCATTCGTGCTCAATACAAATATCAAAGCAATAATCGTTGGGTAGATGTTTTGAAAGATTTTTATTTTTTCCGCGCCCTAATACCGACGATGCCTGGTGATTTATCCGGACTTTTAACTGGGGCGGTTCGCGGAGGTGAAGTGGAATTATCCTGGTCTCAGGTAAGTGACCCGCTACTCGCTGGAAAACCGATTTCTGATATGGTTTATAAAATTTATTATGGTTCGACCAGTGGTCAATATACTAAAGTAGTAGAAGTTACCAATATTGTCGACAGACTAAACCCTAGTACCATTATTGGTGGACTAACTAATAATAAAGATTATTATTTTGCCTTAACCGTTACTAACGCCAACAAACTTGAGTCTGATTATTCTAAAGAATTGAAAATAAGAATAGAGGATAAGGTGGCGCCAGGTAACGCTCAAAATGTTTCGGCTAAAATTCTTAAAACAGCTAGTGATAAACGGATTGAAATAAAATGGGACAAAAATACACTCGAGGCAGTTAAATATGTTTTGACTTATGGCCCTCATCCTAGCGCCTCTACGAAGTTAAAAATCGGTTCGGTGAATAGTTATACCATTAATAAGCTAAATAATTTAGATAAACAGGAATATTACTTAAAACTAATGACTGAGGATAGTTATGGTAATTCAAGTGTGGGGGTTAATCTGCTGTGTAGTGCTTGCGCTGATCCCGCGACAGAATGTGCCTGTGTTGTTCAGTAGTGCCAGCTTTAAAAAGATGTTATAATTGGTAAGTGAGAGATCAAAAGAAAATATACTTATTTTCTTTTGGGAGCGAACGCCCCAATTATGTGTACTCACATAATAAAAGTAAGATTAAAATAAAATCTATGTTTAATAATTTTGACGATGAACAAGAGCATTTTAGCTATTTAACCCCAGAAGAGTTAAATCCTTTGGCTACCGGAGGAGCACCAACGGCTCAGGGAGGGCCTATGACAATTCCCAGAGTAGCCGAGGATATGTTTGCTACCGTGGATAAGTCCGGTGTTAACGCTAATGCCAATTTAAACCCAACCACCTTTACTAGACCTTCCTTTAATCCGACCCAAGGTGCTCCTATGAGTCCTAATCAAGCCCCAAATAACCCTTTGGCTAATGCTCCTATGCCTATGCCCGGTGGAGGTAGTTTTAAATATCTAATTATTGGTATTTTTACCTTGTTGGTGGTTTTGGGCGGAGGTTATGCGGCTTATGAGTTTATTTTAAAACCTCAATTTCAAGCCGTCCAAACTCCAGCTACCGATACTATTGTTCAAGAACCGCAAATTATTCCAGAAACTACGCCAACTGAAAACATTGTGACGCCGGCTGTGCCAATAGAAACCGCAACTACTTCTGAATTTACAGCTAACACAACTACCAGCACGACTACCCAGGGGACGGAAGGAGCTACGCCAACCGTTATTACTAATACTGGTTTAGATTCTGATGGCGATGGTTTAACTGACGCCGAAGAAGCTCAATTAGGAACTAATCCACTTAAGGCTGACACGGATGGTGATGGCTTAACTGATCGTGAAGAAGTTAAAATTTATCTAACTGATCCTAAAAATCCTGACACGGATGGTGATGGCTATTTGGATGGAGCAGAAGTTAAGGCGGGTTATAATCCTAAGGGTCCAGGGAGATTGCTGATTGTAAAGTAAATAATTTTTATAAATATGCCCGAGTTAAAAGAAACAGAAGGAACACTTAGTCAAGCATCAGTAATTAAAGTTGGTCCTGCTGAACTTTCTGTTAATATTAATCCAGTTAATGAAAGTCCTGCTCCAGCCAACGTGACGGTTTCGTCTGCGCCTGTTTTGAATTCGGCGCCTAGTCCAATAGTTGCTAAAGATGCTCCAGTTTCTAGCGCCACAAAAGATGGTCCAGTTTCTAATGCACTACAAACTATTTCTGGGGTCACTTCACCGCCTGCTGAAGCTAAAATTCCTGATATTTATGCTATGCCCAAAGAATTCCAACACCACAATAAAGTGGCTGGTGGTAATTCTCCTTTGGTTGGCGCTTTAGTTATTTTAGGTAGTTTGGTATTTTTAATAGTTGTCGGTGGCGGTTTCTTTATGTATATTTTTAATCCAGGTTTACTAAGTTCTATAACAGGTCAATTTATTGGTGGTACTACTATACCAACACCACCAGAACAACCAACCACCTTAGTAGCTACTAATACTGCTCCCAATATAACTGAGGCGACGACCACGTCGGAGGTGGCCCTACCAACTGAAACACCGCAAATAGTTTATTTTAAATATTTAAAAGAATTGTCGGCGATTAATACTTTTGAAGATTATTATATTTTAGTTAGTAAGTATGGTAACGGACGTAAAATTAGTGCTGTAGAAAGTGAGCGTTTATTAGCTGAGAGCACACCAGAAACAGATAAGTCTAGCGTTAAGGCGATTAAAGAAGCAGCTCCTAAAATTACCAGCGCAAATGAGGCCGGAGCCATTAAAGAAGATATTGTTGGTCAAACAGCTTTGCTGTATATTACCTTGTCTGGGGCTAAAGCCACTGGTACTATTGCCTTTACTTTAGAAAATAATATTTGGAAGATTGGTGATGAAAACTGGCCACAAACTAAAACTGAGCCAGAAGCTATTCAATATACAGTAGGCGAGGATAGAGATGGTGACGGTTTGCTTGATAAAGAAGAGGATTTATTAGGATCCAACAAAGACAGTACTGATAGTGATAGTGATGGTTATGCTGATTTGTCAGAAACTCTCAATCTTTATAATCCGGCCGGTAAAAATAAATTAGTTGATAATACTAGTATTAAAAGTTATTTAGCAGAAGATCAAAGTTTTTATCTTTTATATCCAAGCAAGTGGGTTAGAACCTTTAATTCTAAAGACGGTTCGGTTGTTTTCCGTAGTTCTGATGATCACTTTATTCAACTAATGATAGAAAACAATAACAAGAACGAGAGTTTGGACAATTATTTCAAGACCACGTTAAATTTAACTAAAATTAAAGATAGTTGGCGTCGCACCAATGATACTTGGCAGGGTATTATGACGGAAGATGGTTTGCAAATATATATGATGGGAACTAAAAAAGATAAGATTTATATTTTGCGTTATAGTCCTAGCGACACCGTTTTAGAATATCCGAATATTTTCCAGATGATGATTAAAAGTTTTGTCATTAAGAAATAACAGATAGTGAGATGATTATAGAAATTAGCAACCGCACTAAGAGTAAATTACCACTATCACTGACTCAGTTGGAAGGTTTGATTAAAAAATTTTTATTAGGACGTCGTTTGTCGACCAAAGAAATTTCCTTGGTCTTAGTGGGTGACACCTTAATGAGACGCCTTAATCGAGAAACTCGGGGCAAAGACAAGGTCACTGATGTTTTGTCTTTTCGTGAAGCTGACACTGATTCAATTAGACCAAATTTTTTAGGAGAAGTAGTTATTGATTACCAGCAAATTAAACGACAAGTCAAAACCTTCAAAACTAGCCCTAGACAAGAGTTGATTTTTATTTTAGTCCATGGTTTGCTACACTTAGAGGGCTATGATGATGAAACTGACAAGGAAGCTAAAGTAATGGAAGAATTAGGGAAAAAATTTATCGCAAAGCTATGATTAGAATCAAAAGATTAGGTAGAAGTTTTCAGTATGCCAGTCGTGGCTTAGTTAAGGTTTTTAAGGAAGAGCAAAATTTTAAAGTAGAATTGAGCGTAGCCGTTGTTGTTATGCTCGTAGCTCTGATTTTAAAAGTTAATCGTTTAGAACTTATAGCCTTAATTATAGTAAGTGGTTTAGTGTTAGTGATGGAAATAATTAATAGTGCCATTGAATCTATTAGTGACGCTTTAAAACCAAAACTGGATATTTATGTGAGGCGAATTAAAGATATTGTGGCTGCGGGTGTGATGGTGGCAGCGTTTACTGCAGTATTGGTTGGATTAATAATTTTTAGTCAATATATATGAAGCATCAACTTATTGCTGGCCTAGATATAGGTACAACTGAAGTCCGACTGGTAGTAGGACAAAGAGTCAAAACTGAGGGTGGCACCAAGTTGCAAATTTTAGGTGCGGTATCAGCGCCAGCTGAGGGCATTAATAAGGGCGTGGTGAGCAGTATTGAAGACGCTACTTCGTCTATTTCGGCTTGTCTGGAAAAAGCTCAAAGATTAATTGGCGTCGAGGTGGTGGAAGCTTGGGTAGGTATTAATGCACCTAGCCTAAAGTGTGAAAAGTCTAAGGGTGTAGTTGCTGTCAGTCGCTCCGACAATGAAATTAATCAAGAAGATATTAATCGAGCCGTAGAAGCTGCCCAGGCCTTAGCTGTGCCTCAAAATTATGATATTTTACACGTCATTCCAGTGGAGTTTAAAGTAGATAATCAAGAATATGTTAAAAATCCTTTGGGCATGAGCGGAGTACGCTTAGAGGTCGGCGCTTTAGTGATTCAAAACTTGAGTAATCAAATTAAAAATTTAACTAAGTCTATCCAACGAGCCGGGCTAGAAATAGACGACTTGGTTTTTTCAACCTTAGCTACGGCGCAAGTGGTTTTGGATAATAAACAAAAAGAATTAGGTGTAGCTATTGTTAATATGGGAGCGACTACGACGAGTTTAGCGGTCTTCGAAGAAGGGGAATTGGTTCATACGGCAGTGTTGCCGATTGGTTCTGGTCATATTACAGCTGACATTGCTATAGGACTTAGGTGCCCTATTACCTTAGCTGAGAAGATTAAGATTAAATATGGTAGCGCCAGATCTGAGAAATTTACCAAAAAAGATGAGATTGATATTTCCGAACTTTTGAGTGACGATAGTTTGACTGATGAAACCCCAGTTATCTCCCAACACTATGTCGCGGAAATTATTGAAGCCCGAGTAGAGGAGATTATGTCCAAGATTGATAGTGAGTTCAAAAAAATTGATCGCTCTGGCATGTTACCAGCCGGAGTCGTTTTAATCGGTGGGGGAGCTAAGTTGGCTGATATGGTGGATAGCGCTAAACAGAACTTGCGCTTGCCGGTAAGTCTTGGTGGAAATAAACATATTGCCACTTTAATTGATAAAGTTAACGACTTAGAATATTTAACTGCCCTAGGTTTAACTGCTTGGGGGGAACGAGAGGGTCGTGGCGAAATTAGAGGCAAAACCTGGCCCTGGCAGGGTCTACAGGACGAAGCTGGAGGAGCGTTCAAAAAAATTATTTCCCTGTTCAAGCCTTGAGAACAGCGCTTGAAAAAAACCCCGGTTTAGGCTACAATAAAGGAAATAAGAAATATCTCCTCAATTATATGGCAGAAATAAAGCCTGTAGTGGAAACCTTTGCTAAAATTAAAGTAATCGGTGTTGGTGGTTCTGGTGGCAGTGCTGTTAACAGAATGATTGATTGTGGTATTAAAGGCGTTGATTTTATCGGCATGAACACAGATGTTCAAGCCCTTCACTATAATAAGGCTCCCAAAAAAATACATATCGGCAAAACCATTACTCGTGGATTAGGCGCTGGTATGAATCCGGAAGTGGGACGCCAAGCCGCCGAAGAAGCGGAAGACGAAATTCGAGAAGCCCTCAAAGATGCCAACATGGTGTTTATCACTTGTGGTATGGGAGGAGGTACCGGCACTGGCGCTTCGCCAGTAGTTGCCGAAATTGCCCGTGACCTGGGTGCTTTGACCGTGGCCGTTGTGACCCGGCCTTTTTCGTTTGAAGGTAACCAACGTACTAATATTGCCGAAAGAGGCTTTGCTGAATTAGCTGATCGCGTTGATGCCATCATTACTATTCAAAACGATAAAATTTTACAAGTGATAGACAAGAAGACTAGTATCTTAGATGCCTTCATGATTGTAGATGATGTTTTGCGTCAAGGTATTCAGGGTATTGCCGAAACCATCAGTATCCCAGCGATGATTAACGTAGATTTTTCTGATGTTAAAGCTATTATGCAAGATGCCGGTAGTGCTTTAATGGGGATTGGTCGAGCCACTGGCGAAAATAAGGCCGTAGAGGCAGCTAAGGCGGCCATTAGTTCTCAGCTCTTGGAAATGTCTATTGATGGAGCTAAGGGCGTGCTGTTCACAATTTTTGGTGGTCCTGATTTGTCTATGAGTGATGTTAATGAAGCGGCTAAAGTTATCACAGCTTCAGCTGATGAAGAAGCTAAAATTATTTTTGGCGTCGGTATCGATGAAAAATTAAAAGACGAGATTAAAATTACGGTAGTGGCAACTGGATTCAATACCAAGAGCAGTCCTCGTAGCGCTGGTGCCACCGAAGAAAAGTTTTATAAACCAAACTTATTTGTGGAAGAAGAGCAGTCTCGTCAGGAAATTGAACTACGAACCAAGATGAAACCAATACCCACCAAACAAGTAAGCGCTGATAATTTTCGTAAGAAACAAAATTTCATGATAGAAGAGGATGAAACTGGCGACGAAGAACTTGGTATCCCAGCCTTCATCCGTAAAAAAATGATGTAATGATGGTTAATTGAACAATTTATTTAATATTAGCAAAAAATTTAAAGAATAGGGTTATAAACCCTATTTTTTAGTTAAACCTTGACATTTATACTAAGATTTGTTATAATATAATATCCTTGAAAAAGGATGTTCTTTAAAATTTAACTGATGTTTTTGAAGATAATTTAACTACCAATAAAAGGAGAAAGCAATGAGTAAAATCGTTATTCTCAGCGTTCAGCTGGGGACGTCGCAGATTCTTAATAATCTGTTGGAAGAAATCGCCGGCCAGAATCCGAATTTAGCCGAGTGGCTTAAACAACTGGATCCCTTGCCGATAATCAAAGAATGCGTGGTCAACGCCATCGACCGACTTGGTCAGATGCCGGGAATCAGCAAAGAAGCAAACATTAGCGACTACTTTGGCAATATTGATTATGCCTATAATAGCCAGCTAATCGGCGCTTTAAAGACAGACAAACTGCCCCATGGTCTTGGTTTCAAAGTCAACGATCAAGGCGCGGTGGAATTTGTCGCCGATGAATACACGACCGAATGGCGGCAAGAAATAAAACGCTTGCGTGAATTATTTACCGACGCGTTTTTAGCGGAAGCGACTAATTCAATTCTAACCATTCTTGGGTATGAAGTTGTAGTTTCTTCATCCCTTGCCAATAACGGAGGTTTATTCTTCCATCTGGAAGGAGTTAAACAATGAAAAAAATTACGGTTATCATCGACAAAGGCAAAGTCAATTTGGATTTTCATGGCTTTGAGGGCGACGCCTGTTCGGCGGAAGAAAACGTTATAAAAGTTTTTTATCAAAAATTGGGAGTAAATACCGATGTTGAACACAGCGACAATAAAAGAGAAGCTGAAGCTGAAACAACTGCTATCAGAGAACGGATCCAAGGACAATAATCTCCCGTTAACGATAGAAGATGTCTTTATTCATGACGGTGTTATTATTTTGACTGATCATGGCCGCGCCGATTATTCGTTTTTGCCACCCTGGCTGGAAATTTTTGCCTGTGAGGTAAATGCTTATTCCGAGGAACACTGTCCCGGACATTGAAAAATATTATCAACAATAGAGGATTCTAAGAATGAAAGACAAAGCCCCTGATTGGTTTAAAAGTTTCTTGCTTAAATTTAAAGCCGATTTGGCCTGCCTGTTTATTCTCTGGGGAAACGTTTATGATTTTCAGAGAAATATGCGGGGCGTCTATCTCTCGCTTTATCAGTATTTAGCGGAAATTTTTGAGCAAAGAGATTTGGTTATGTTCTATTCTTTGTCGGCCGGTTTGCAATTCGCCACCGCCGACATGGAAAAACTGTTCCGTTCCCGCTATTTGCAAGCGGGTTCGCCGACCGGACAAACGGCGGTGCAAAAAGCGGCGGCAGGCTTGCAACAAAATCAAGCCATCAACGCGCCTTTAGCCCAAATTTTGGGCGACAAGCCGGAAAAAGTTTTGAGTTTTATTGAAAAAGCGATTACCGATACCGGCGATGACCGTTTAAGTATCGCTTTGATTATTGATTTTGCCCACAACATAGCCCCGAATCAAAATTTGACCGGCAATGTTAGTGATAGAATCAGCGTGGAGATGCTAGAACGTTGGGCGAAGGATGGACGAATAAAAGAGGCCGGAAATTTGGTCGTCTTGATAACTCCGTCTTTGGCCGCTTTAGCGGAAGGTCTGCGTTCGCCGCAAGGCGAAGCCGTAGCCATCCGTATTCCCAAACCCGACACTGTTACCAGAACTAAACGTTGGCAGTATAACAAGCTGTTAAACGGCGTAGCTTTTTCTGATAATCTGACGCCTGAATATCTGGGCAGGATTACCAGCGGTTTGTCTCTGAAGCAGATTGATAGCATTTATCGATTAGCCAAGGAACAAGCAATTCCTATTTCTCTGTCTTTGGTTAAAGCCAAAAAGCAGGAAATTTTGGAAACCGAATTCGGCGACCGCATTAAAGTCAAAATGCCCAAGTGGGGTTTTGATTATTTCGGTGGCAAAGAATATCTCAAAAGCTACGGACGAGAGATTAACGACAATATCTTAAACGGCATGAATCGACGGGCACCCATGGGCATCTTAGCCTCGGGACCTCCGGGGACGGGCAAAACTTTCTTTTTTGAATGTTTGGCTTATGAGTGCGGTTTTAATTTTGTGGAAATCGCCAATCCGAGAAGCATGTGGCTGGGACAGTCAGAAGATATCGCGGAAAAGATTTTCGCGGCTTTGGACGATTTGGCTCCGGTAATCGTCATTGAAGACGAGGCCGACCAAAGCGAGACGCCGCGAGATACGCCGAACGGAGATTCCGGAGTTTCCAACCGCTTGAGGCAAATGAAATTTAAATTTACGTCCGACCCGGAGAGACGAGGCAAAGTTATTTGGGTGCGTATTTCCAATCGCCCAGATTTAATTGATGCCGCTTACAAACGCGAGGGCAGGAGCGACGATACTATACCTTTTCTTCTGCCCAATCCGGATGAGTACGCGGACATCTTCAGAGTGATGTTTGCCCGCTACGCCATTCCCACCGACATTAAAGACTTCACGTTTTTTGCCGAGGCGGTAGCCGCCAAAGGTTATTGCACCGGTGCCAGCGTGGAATGGATGGTTCTTGAAGCGGATAAATATGCCGGTCGCAGTGGTAAAACTTTGGTTAGTCAAGAAGAGCTGGAACAAGCTCTGGCCGACTGGGAAATGAAAACCAGTCCGTCGGAAATTGACCGCCAAATAATTTTGGCCCTGGAAGGCTCGTCCAAAAGGCTGCGACCCACTAACTGGGAAACGATTCTTAGCGAAGCAAAACAAAGATTATCTCTTAAAACAAACCCTGCTACCGCCGACCCCGCTGTTTTTTACGGACTTGATAAAACATCAGTTCAAATTTAAATAAAAAATCAAAAATCGGCGTGGGAAATTTTTTCCCACGCCCCCTTTCTTGAACCCCTGTTTTAACTAACGGAGGCTCAAACAAGAGTCGAACCTTACAATTTAATAAATAAACATTAACCAAAAGGAGACAGACATGGAGAATGTCAGATTAATTACCAACGATAAAGAATTGTTGGTTGTGGCCAAGGTTTTGTTCTTAACCTTAAAGGAGAACGCGCAGAGTGGCAAATTTGTGATTTTTTTACCCTGGAAATTTGTTCTGCCCGAAGCCGAAATTAAGTTTAATGGCAAAAAGAAAAATTGGCTAAAGCCGGCAGAGGAATCGACTGCAAATTTTTCCTTTGAGGCCGAAGTCGCGGCCATTAGCCAAACCGAAGCCCTCCGTTTATTAGGAGTTATTCTTTATCATCTGGTCAGTGGCAAGTCGGAATATACGCACGAAAGTTATTTGTTGGACGGTTATCGTCGGATTCTTAATTCCGATCTGTGGCCGATTATTTCTTCCCTTGTAAAGAGTGAAGTTGAAACTTTTGATCAGGTGGAAACAGCGCTGGAGTCAATCAATCCGGACGAACTTAAAAATAAGATTAACACGCCCCCCGCGGACAAAACCAAGGACAAGGTTAAACAGGTTAGTGATACCATTCGCGAACTGGCAAAGGAAAACTTTAAAGTTATCGGTCATGAAGCGGTCGCTAATGCTTGGGATTTACCTGTCCCGACCGATGTGCAAATTCGTTATAGCGAAGCGAGTTTGCGTGAAGCGATTGCCGCCAATGCCAACGGTGAGCAATGGACTTTGGTTTATTACTCCGGACAAAATCCTCGGCAGATGAGGGATAAAATCGGTGTTGGCTCTTCGAGTTTTTATGATAATGACTGGTGGCTAAAAGATAAGGAAAATTTTTGGGCGACCAAAACCGATATTGAACCCGGTTATTACCTTTTGAATTTTAAGGGTCAATTTGCCGACAAGACTTGGGATGTCCAAGAAGAGCTGATTAACAAACTTGGCTCCGCCTATGAAAGGGCTCACGAATTCGTGGTAAAGGAAGCGGTTTTATCCAATTTCCGCATTAATCACGGCGAGAGATTGCTTGAGAATTGGTATCATTGGGGCAAGGAAATTGATTCTGGCCGCTACCGTGTCGATGTCGGCTACTTTGGCTCGGACGGTTTCTTTGTCGGCTACGGCACGCCCTCGAGTTCCAATGACCTTCTTCGCGTGGTCGTTGCCAGGAAGTTTGACTTTTGACCATTGAGCTCTTGATATTTTTGTTCTTTTGATTTTTGAACCCTTGATGAAGCTTGTCGCTTGTCAGGGAAAAATTAAGACGAATCTAAGTTAAAATAAAGCCTCGGATTTAGACAATGTTCTAAACCGAGGCTCTTTTATTTTCGGCCGGCGATGGTATAATGAATTTTTAGCCCTCGCTAATGCAGGCCAAACCACTGTTCGGTTTAGTCTCGCGAGGGGCCCGTCTTTTAGGGTCGCCGGAGTGCCGGCCTCTAAGCCGGTTCGGTCTGGCGGTTTCGGTCGTTTAGCCAAATCGGCCCGGTGAATTTTCACCGGGGAGTCCGACAGCGCGCGGATAAAGATGGAGAGAAACTTCTTGCTCGCTCTTGGTGGAGGTGCGCCATTAAAACGGTTCTGCTCCCGGATTAAATTCAGGAGAAAGAGACTATAGATTCGTTTAAATAACGGATGGTAAATCTCGATTTCCGGTGATGAAGGATGAGCGCGAGCAAAATTGATTCTGACCGCAACCGTGTCAATGTCGGCAACTTTGACTCGAACGGTTTCAATGTCAGCAACAACACGCCCTCGAATTCCAATGACAATCTTCGCGTGGTCGTTGCCAGGCAGTCTCTCTTATTTAAAATACTCTCCTTTAAGGAGAGTATTTTGTTAGTCTATTGTTTGGCCGGGTAATCTTTGGTTGATTTTATCCAACCGCCAAGCATCCGTCCGATTTCATCAATATTTTTTTCCAGTTCAACGTATTGGGCGTTGTTAATGGTTTTGACTTCCTTGGCCAGCCTCAAGAAAATCCGCAACAGGTTAAGCTCCGCGCTCATGGCTTCCAGACTGGGTAATTTGGCGTCTTTGGCCAGATTGCCGGCCGCCAGCAGATGGACAAATAGGCCGATGATGGAATTTTCGCATTTTTGCCAGATAGTAAAACGGTCCGGCTTGGGAATTTTAACGCGGAGCGCATAAAACAACTTATAAAGCTCAAAGCTTTTTTTGAAGATTGGAATTTCGTTAGTGTTCATATATGAAGATTTATAAAAATCTCTATCAACGGATCATTTCGCCGGACAATTTGTTTCTGTCCTGGGACAGATTTAGGTCGGGTAAAATGAATAAACCCGATGTCATGAGATTTTATTTTGATTTGGAATTAAATTTGTTCAAACTGCACGAGGAACTGCTGAACAAGACTTATCGGCACGGGTCTTATGTGTCTTTTTATATCCACGACCCTAAACGGCGGCACATCAACAAGGCGCAAGTCAGGGACAGAATTTTGCACCACGCCATTTTTTCCATCTTAAATCCCATCTTTGAGCCGACTTACATCGCCGAGTCTTTTTCTTGCCGCGACAACAAAGGCACGCACAAGGGGGTTCGGGTCTTGGCCGCCATGTTAAGGCGGGTGAGTGGCAATGGTATTAATCAATGCTACGGACTTAAAGGCGATGTTAAGAAATTTTTTGACAGCGTTGATCATAAAATTTTAAAAGAAATCATTTCCAAAAAAATTAAAGACACCGAGGTTTTGCGCTTGGTGTCTATCGTTATTGACAGTTATAAATCAAAGCGGTCGGAAGTTTTCGCTCCCAAGGGAATTCCCATCGGCAATTTGACCTCGCAACTGTTCGCCAACCTTTATCTCAACGAGTTGGACCAATTTGTCAAGCATGGCTTGAAAATAAAAAACTACGCGCGCTATACCGATGATTTCGTAATCGTGGCCCGCGACAAGGAATATTTGGAAGCGATGAAAATCGCCATAGACGATTTTTTGAAGACAAAATTAAAACTTGAATTGCATCCGGACAAGGTTATTATCAGAAAATTCGGCCAGGGCCTGGATTTTTTGGGTTATGTTGTTAAAGAGCGTTGTCTTTTGTTGCGAACCAAGACAAAAAGAAGAATATTAAAAAAAATGAAAAGCGGTTCGGAAAAATATCAAGCCGGCTTGCTTGATAAGGCCGATTTAGAGCGTTCGTTGCAATCATATTTGGGCGTTTTATCCCACGCCAAAACCCGCCGACTGAGGGAAAAATTGATTAATGACTTTTGGTTTTGGACAGCCAAATAATTTTTTAATTTTGTGTTTACCTAACACCCACGACCTAATACCTAAAACTTAGTTGATGTTATCCACAGCCGGTAATTAATTTTTTAAGAAAAAATATTTTTTAGGGATAAAAAATGAGAAAAATATAGATTATTTAGGGGTTTGACCCTGTTTTTAAATAAGAGTATAATTGTAAATGTTTACAATATTTAGTGGTATATTTTAAAAAGAGACGCAATATGTAGGTTTACAGGCGTCTTTTACCTTTTCCTTATTTAATTCGCATGTGCCCTTCCTTATCTAATTCGCATGTGCCCCATTTGCCCGCCTGCGCAGGCAGGTAGTGGGGCTCGCGAAGCGACAACAATGAAATGTCCTGTTTGTAATCATGATGAAACTAAGGTGATTGATTCGCGGGTAGCCTCGGATGGTTTGTCTATTAGGCGCCGTCGTGAGTGTTTGAAGTGTAGTTTTCGTTTTTCCACCTTTGAAGAAGTAGAAATTTTAGATTTAACCCTAATCAAAAAGGATGGAGCTAGAGAAAGTTATTCTAGAGAAAAGATTGCGCGAGGGCTTAGACGCGCCCTGGAGAAGCGCCCAATCAATGAAGCCGATTTTCGTAAACTTATAAATTTAATAGAAAAAGATATTCAGGCTTTACGTAAAAATGAATTGCACTCGGAGGACGTCGGAGAAATTGTTTTAAAACGTTTACAGGAGGTGGATCAGGTGGCTTATATTCGTTTTGCTTCTGTGTATCGCTCGTTTGTTGATGCTGAATCATTTAAGAATGAGTTGAACAAGTTAATAAAAAATATAAAAAACTAATCACATGCAGGACCAAATCAGTCAAATCCGTAAACGTTCGGGCGATATCGTACCCTTGGATAAAGCCAAAATCGTTAAAGCTATTTATAAGGCCGGACAGGCCTGTGACATTGATGACCTGAGCTTAGCTGAACAATTAGCTGAAGAGGTTGTAGTTGCTTTGAATAAAAAATTTCATAAAAATAGTATTCCGGCCGTAGAAGAGGTCCAGGATATTGTGGAAGAAACTTTAATTCAAAATCGTCAGATTAAAATCGCCAAAGCTTATATTTTATATCGTGACCAGCATCGTCAAATTAGAGAAATGAGTCCTGATTTGGGTCAGAAATTAATGGAAGATTATTTGGGACGTACTGATTGGCGCATTAAAGAAAATAGCAACATGAGTTATTCGGTTCAAGGACTTAATAATTACATCGCTTCAGCTATCTCCGCTAAATATTGGCTTAACAAAATGTATCCGGAACAGATTCGAGAAGCGCACGTTAACGGTGATTTTCATATCCATGATTTAGGTATGCTTGCACCATATTGCTGTGGTTGGGATTTAAAAGATTTATTAACTCGAGGTTTTGGTGGAGTGGAAGAGAAAGTTCAATCCAAAGCTCCTAAGCATTTCCGTAGTGCTCTTGGACAAATTGTTAATTTTTTGTACACGATGCAAGGTGAAGCTGCCGGCGCGCAGGCTTTAGCTAGTTTTGATACTTATTTAGCGCCTTTTGTTCGTTACGATGACTTGAATTATCGCTCAGTCAAGCAAGCGATGCAGGAATTTATTTTTAATCTTAATGTACCTACTCGTGTTGGTTTTCAAACTCCGTTTACGAATATTACTTTAGACGTTACTCCGTCGCCGTTAGTTGGTGAAGAGCACGCTATTATCGGTGGTCAGTTGATGCCGGAAAGATATAAAGACTTCCAGCCTGAAATGGACATGATTAATCAGGCTTTTGCTGAAGTGATGGTTGAGGGTGATGCTCGTGGCAGAATGTTTTCTTATCCAATTCCTACTTATAATATTGATAAAGAATTTGATTGGAACAGACCTTGCTTGAAATTAATGTGGGAGATGACGGCTAAATCAGGTGTGCCTTATTTTTCCAACTTTGTAAATTCCGACATGGATCGTGATGACGCCCGCAGTATGTGTTGTCGCTTGCGTTTGGATAATCGTGAATTACGCAAACGTGGTGGTGGATTATTCGGCGCCAATCCTTTAACCGGTTCTTTGGGTGTAGTAACTATTAATTTGTCGCGTATTGGTTATTTATCTAAAACTAAAGAAGAATTTTTAGAACGCTTAGGTCACTTAATGGATTTAGCTAAAGATAGTTTAGAGACTAAACGAAAAGTTATTGAAAAATTATCCGAAGAACGTTTATTTCCTTATTCTACTTATTATTTAAGCAGTATCAAAGAACATTTCGGTAGCTATTGGCAGAATCATTTTAATACTATTGGTATTATAGCTATGAATGAAGGTTTGCTAAACTTTTTTAAGCAGAATATTGCTAGTCCAGAAGGACAAGTTTTCGCTTTGGAGATAATGGATTTTATGCGTAATCGTTTAATGGATTATCAAAATGAAACCAATAATCTTTATAATTTAGAAGCCAGTCCGGCCGAAGGCGCCACTTATAGATTTGCTAAAAAAGACAAAGAACTCTATCCTGATATTCTAGTGGCCAATGAAGAAGCTTATCAAGATGGAGCTGATCCTTATTACACCAATTCTACTCATTTGCCAGTTAATTACACTAAAGATGTTTTTGAAGCCCTGGATTTACAAGATAATTTTCAAGTAAAATATACCGGCGGAACAGTCTTACATGGCTTTTTAGGAGAGCGTTTGGAATCAGGCGACTCAGCTAAACACTTAGTGCAAAAAATTGTTAACAATTATCATCTGCCTTATTTTACTTTAACTCCGACTTTTTCTATTTGTCCTAAGCACGGTTATTTGGCAGGTGAGCATCATTATTGCCCCAAGTGTGACGAAGAAATCGGTTACCGTGGAGAAGCAGAGGAAAATGTGGTAAAAGAAGTGGCGCTAGAAGTTGGAGTTAATATTTCCGAAAAATAGAGAGTAAGTTTTAAGTATTAAGTTTCAATTTTCAAGTAATCAAATAAAATAATTAACAAATTAATAATAGTTAAAGCTTGCAGAGGCAAATAAGGTTAATAGTGGAAACTTTTAACTTTTAACTTTCAACTTTTAACTTATTTGTATATGAGCCCAATTCAAACTAATCGTCAAGAATGTATTGTTTATTCTCGCGTCGTCGGCTGGTATTCACCTGTCCAGAATTGGAATAAAGGAAAACGCTCGGAATTTGGCGACAGATTAACTTACGAAGCTTGTGCCGGAGAAAATCAAAATTAATTAAATGTTAATTGGCGGCGTAGAAAAACTGAGCTTATTGGATTACCCAGATCGTCTCTCAGCTATTGTTTTCACTCAAGGATGCAATTTTCGCTGTCACTTC
>Ga0172379_10000779_pt1 | contig 74480 bp, 70 predicted proteins | sample GrowelOW334metaG_FD_119756 | JGI IMG/M metagenome (GOLD analysis project Ga0172379, IMG submission 119756) | Groundwater microbial communities from an aquifer near a municipal landfill in Southern Ontario, Canada - Groundwater well OW334 metaG | ecosystem: Environmental > Aquatic > Deep...
CCAGGCCTCCAAAGGTTAAATGCGGGTGTAGTTCAGTTGGCTAGAACGTTTCCTTGCCAAGGAAAAGGTCGGCGGTTCGAATCCGCTCACCCGCTCCATCCTTCGCTTGCGAAGGATGCCATTTGTAGCCTTGTCGAAGAATTGGAATCAACACCTTCAAATTATTTAACAATACCAATAGACCAAAACATAAGGGCGAGTGGCGGAACTGGTATACGCGATGGACTTAAAATCCATTGGTGTTTATCCACCTTGTGGGTTCGAGTCCCACCTCGCCTACCAAAAATAAAAATGACTCCTAACATCTGGGAGGCATTTTTGTTTCTAATTTAAATAATTGCAAGATTATTTCGCCACAGAAAACTGAAACTGACCACTTGTACACGAAATATCCCCCTCATAACAAACATCATAGCTAACAGTATACAAACCACGAACTGAATTAAACCAACCTCTTCTCTCTTGTGATAATGATGAATACATTTTTAATTGATCTTCACTAAAATCACCGCCAGCACCTCCCACCATCTCACGATTATGTAAAATAACAATTTCAGACGAGCCAACTAGTGGGCGGTTTGTAATTATCATGATTTCATTTGGGATACTTTCTAATAATTGATTATGATTCGGATAAGTACCTATTACTCCTAATGGACGGCTCTCTACCTGAGAAGTTTCTGAATTTGTATAATAATAGAAAAAAATTGCAAGCAAAAAAATTGCAAGTGCTAATATTATCACCGGCCACTTATTAAATTTGCTTAAATAATCTTTCATTTTATTCATCTAAATACTTCTTCGGGCCAAAATCATCCGGCCAGTGTTGTTGATTTTTTATTTCTTCTGCACTGCTGTTCGGTGCATACTTATAACCTTCACCATACTTTAAATCTTTCATTAGTTTTGTCGGTGCATTACGAAGCACTAGCGGTACACCCAGGCTACTAGTTTCCTGTGCATCACTAGCTGCTTTTTCATAAGCAGTATAAATACTATTGGATTTTTTGGCCTGTGCCAAATAAACCACAACCTGCGCCAAAGCAAGCTTTCCTTCCGGCATGCCGATAAAATGCACCGCGTCTTTAGCAGCGTTGGCATAAACCAGTGCTTTGTTATCCGCTGAACCGATGTCCTCTGAAGCAAAGCGCACCAGTCTTCTGGCAATATACAAAGGATCCTCCCCAGCCTCCAGCATTCTGGCTAGCCAATAGAGAGCTGCGTCAGCATCTGAATCTCTCAGGCATTTGTGTAGCGCAGAAATAATGTTGTAGTGTTCTTCGCCGTTTTTATCATAATACAGAATTGTATTCTGAATCGCTTCTTTAATGTCCTTTTCATTTAATTCACAGTCCTTCTTCCCATTACTGGCAATCTCAATAGTGGTTAACAGACTGCGCGCGTCACCACCGGAAAATTTAATCAGTATGTTCTTCCCCTTACGGTTTATTTTCAACTTCTGATCACCTAGCCCGCGCGCTTTGTCTTTCAACGCCAGATCAATAATTTTTTCCAGATCTCCATCGGATAATGGTTTGAAAGTCAGTACTCTGGATCTGGATAATAGTGCTGAGTTAATCGTAAAAGACGGATTCTCGGTAGTTGCGCCGATCAATGTTAGAATTCCTTTCTCTACGTAAGGTAATAGAACATCCTGTTGAGCTTTGTTGAACCTGTGTATTTCATCCAGGAAAAGAATCGTTTTTTGCTTCAAAAATTCCGCATCTTGGCGGGCATTTTCCGCGATCTTTTTGATTTCAGCTACGCCAATCAAAACGGCACTACTGGCCACAAACCGGCATTTAAATTCATTGCTGAGTATTTTGGCTAAAGTCGTTTTGCCGATTCCTGGTGGCCCCCAGAAGATCAAAGATGTCAGTGACTGATTGGCTATCATCTGTTCCAATATCTTATCTTTAGCCAAAATGTGTTCTTGCCCGAAAAATTCCGACAATTTCTGCGGCCTTAATCTTTCCGCTAATGGATGTGATTCTTTCATAACGTATTTATTTTTTCCAAAATCTTTGGAATCTTTTTGAAATCTTTGATTAAGGTTTCGCGCAGTCCGCCGTTATACAAAGCGGCTGCCGGATGATAGAGCGGGAGGTAAGTTTGCTTTTCTCCCGTCTTTTCGTTAATCAGTCTTTTGGGCTGCCCGTGGATTTCAGATATGTATCTTCCGGGTATAAAAAATTCCATCGCATGCCGGCCAAGCGTGATAATCAGTTTCGGCTTGATAATCTTTATTTGCGCATGCAGATAAGTCCCAGAACAAGTCTGCACTTCTTCCGGCAACGGATCACGATTTTCCGGCGGTCGGCATTTTACCACATTGGTAATAAATACATCCTCACGCTTCATACCGATTGTATTCAGCATTTCCTCTAGGAACTTTCCGGCCTGACCGACAAACGGCAAACCCTGTTCATCTTCATTTTTCCCCGGACCTTCACCGACAAACATTAAATCAGCATTCGGATTGCCGGAACCGGGAACTGCGTGTGTCCTTTTTTCGAAAAGCGCACACTTCTGACAGACTTTTATTTGCTCAGCTATTTTTTCTAATTCGGTCATAAGATTGTTGTTGGTCTATTTACCGGATAAGGCCGCTACTTTCTCCACAATTTGAGCTGGGACTACTTTTGATTTTATTATATAGTCAACCGCACCCAGTTTCAATGCTTCGTCAATAATCTCCTTTTTATCTAGATTCGAAAATACAATCACCGGGATGTTTTCAGTCTTAATATTCTGTCTTAGTTCTTTAAGCACCTGCATACCGTCCTCATTAAACAGAATAATATCCAGAAGAACAACATCCGGCTTTTGCTCCTGAGCAATCTTACAGCCAGATTCCCCGTCTTTGGCAAAAATGAATTCATAATTTTCCAAGCGAAATTTTGCGCCATATAACTGGGCTTGGTCTAAGTCATCCTCAATCATCAAAACTTTATGTTTTCTGGCAGTCACTTTGATTGTTTAGATTCGGCCAAAAGATTAAATTCCACACAAAATTTAGTTCCTTTGTTTTCCACGCTTTCCATCCAAATTTTCGCCCCCGGATGTTTATCTATTATTTCTTTAACAATAAACAGACCCAGCCCGGAACCATCTGTGTAAGCACTCCTGGCATTACTTGCTCTAATAAATTTCTTGAAAACCTTATCCTGGTCCTCTATAGGAATGCCAATCCCGGTATCCTGCAGAGTCAATAATGCTCTCCGTTTTTTTCTGGTTAATGCCACCAATACCGAACCCTTATTAGTATACTTAATAGCATTATCCAACAGATTATTAATTGCTTCTTCAATGTATCTTAAACTGCCGCGCATCATCATTAATTTGTCCGGCTTGTCCCAGACAAGCTTCAGTTTTTTGTTCTTGGCATCCAAAACATGCTGAATAATTATTTCATCAACCAGTTCGGTCAAATCAAATTTGTCGCCTAGTTTCATCACCTTGTCACCAGCCGTATCCATTTCAGAAGCCATCAAAATATCATTTATGATTTCCTCCAGCTTAATACTTTTCTGATACATCCCATCAATGAATTTAGCCTTTTCTATCGGTTTCATTTTATCCAGATCACCGTCTTTCAACATGGCTAGCGTGCCCTTAATAACTGAAGTGGGCGTTCTCAGCTGATGTGAAGCAATATCCAGGAATTCAGAACGCATCTCTAAAAGCTTCATCATGCGGTCGGCCTTTTTCTGGATATCCCTTGTCTGTTCTTTAACCCTGTCTTCAAGCTTATCAGATAGTGCTTTTAGGCTTTCTTTAGTTTTTTTCTCAAAAAAATTAGACTTAATAATTTTTTCTGTACTATTATTAAAAAAATATCCATAAACAATCACTAAGGTAAAGATTATAATGATCGCTGATACCGATATGCTTCTATCAACCACATAGAAAAGGAGAAAAGAAAAACATATCAGTACCATACTGATCACTTGGTATTGCAAAAACAAACATTTATGAAACTTCAGTTCGCAATACTGGCAGCGTTTATAAGGAAGGGAATTAATATTATTTACCAGCCAACAGTTTCTGTTAAGATAACAACTCTTCCCAACCTCTTTTTCCCCAGTCTGTTTTTTTGTTTTGCTCATTAATTAGGAGCTGACTTTGTTTTTTCCAAAAATCTTTTTTAAGACTATATACATGAGCGTCGCGACACAGAACCCGACCAGACAGGCCAGAAAGATCATCAGATCAACAACTAATACATAGATCCAGGCAAAGTTGGTCAGTTCGGTGAAACGCAAAAGCAAAAATCCGACCAAAAGCAATACCCCTGTTGCCGCCGAAACAAAATTCAATTCCCCCAATTCTTTTTGTACCGGTTCTACTTTCTTTTTCAACATTCCGTGCGATATTAAAATGTGGATTTGATACGGAATATTCAATTTTAAAGAAAATGCCCCAATAATCGCCAAACAAGCCACAACTAACACCAGCCATTCATTACGAATAAAGAAGGCAAGTAAAACTAGGATCCCGTATGTTGCTCTGGAAAATTTTAAAGACTTATCATATATCGAACATTGTTGCATATTTTTTTAGTTAATGTGTAATTTATTATTTTCAATAATTTCTTTGACCCCCGTACATGCTTTTCTCACATCATTAATATTATTATAAATGTAAAAACTCAATCTACAACTGGCCGGGGGATTTAATTCGTAATAATGATGAGCCAGAGTGGCACAGTGACACCCGGCTCTGGATTCGATATCTAGTTTATTCAGTTCCTCCGCTATCTTAAATGGGCTTATGTCAGGATGATTAAACGCTACCAGGCAAGTTCTGGCCCCCGGGTCTTTCGGTCCGTAAATTTTTAATGACGGGATCTCTCCCAATATCGCCAGCGCCTCACCAATTAATGCCTTTTCGTGAGATTCAACAACTTCCATTGTTTTTTTAATATCAGTGGTATCCAATTTTTTTCCGGTCATAAAGTAAACACTCTTCCCTGGGTTCAAAGCAAAATCCATCAGCAACCGCAGAGCCTGGGCCGACAGAATTGTCCCCAAGATATTCGGAGTGCCGGCGGTGAATTTCCAGGGGAGCGCATTATATTCCACTTTTTCCGGCGCAACTTTCCCTTCGGCGATCATGTCGCCACCATAAAGAAATGGCTTCATTCTTTCCAACAGTTCCTCCCTGCCATATAAGACACCTACACTAAACGGCGCCATCATTTTGTGAAAAGACCAGGCGAGAAAATCTACTCCCGATTCCTTCACATCAATAAAGACGTTCGGGACCATCTGTGCACCGTCTATTAATAGATATGATTTTTTTTCTCCATTCGGCTGGTTATACCCGCTAGCATCTGCAATCGCCCTGATTTCTTTGACCGGATTCTTAGTACCTAAAAAATTTGATGCTCCAGCGCAACAAATTAATTTGGTTTTTTCGTCCACGATTGATTTCAAATGCTCAAGATCCAGCTGCCCGGTTTCTTTATCAAACTTTGCGATTCGACATTCAACATTTACCCCAAACTTTGGCAATACTACCTTGGTCAGCCCATACCACGGGACATAATTTGAATTATGCTCCATAAATGTTGTAACCACATTATCACCGTCATTAAATTCAGTCAGCAGAGAATACATGACCGAGTTGATCGCTTCCGTTGTATTTCTGTACAAGATTATATTTCTTCTTGATGGAGCGCCAATGAACTGCGCGATGGTATCATAAGAAGATTCAAACATTTCAGTGGTCTCTATTGAAGATTGCGACTGCCCACGGTGGACATTGTCATATTTTACGATAAGCTTCTTCAACAGATCTAACAATTGAACGGGGGCTTGTGTGCTTGCTGCATTATTAGAAAGTATTCTTCCATATTTGATTGCCGGAAAAAATTTTCTTATTTTGCCTGTATTAAACATAAAATTATTATATTTTAATATAATTGATCCCGCAAAATATATTAAATAACACTGTTATTATAGCCACTTGGCTCGTTATAAGCAATATTTTAGCCAAAATCATAAACAAGCTGCTCTGGGCACACGATATTGTTATCATACCATTTGCCAACAATTATGCAGATTAGTGTACAGTAAAATGAATCACCACATTAATCAGTATTTACTCACTATTTTCAGCAGATTACTGTGTACCCTTCCATTTGAAGCCAGCATATCTATTGATTTTAGACTCCACTCATTGCCCTTAAAATCCGTTACTTTCCCACCGGCTTCTCTGACCAATAATACCCCCGCTCCCACATCCCAAGAGTGCGCACCGGGAATGACGATTGTTTCCGTCCGTCCGTCTGCGACAAACCCCAGTTCAATGGAAGCGGCCCCCAGTTGTCGGATATCCCGGCCATCATGTTTCAATCTGCCATAAATTGCGATTGCTCTTTTTCTGTCTTCTGCTCTGTGCCCATGACAATAAGTCAGCATCGATTTCCCTACTGAACTCAAAGATGATACATGCAATTTCTTACCATTCAAATACGCGCCCCTACCTTTTTCCGCAACATATAATTCTTTCATATACGGCGCATGAACAACCCCCAACACCACCTCATCATTTTTAAATAGGGCGATTGAAACAGCATATAACGGATTACCCATTGAATAGTTGGTCGTGCCATCCAAAGGATCAATTACCCAAAGATATTCAGACTTTCTTTTCTTGCCGCCACCTTCTTCGCTCAATATACTATGGTCCGGAAAATTTTGCCTGATATGATTTAAAATAATTTTTTCAGCTCGATAATCTTCCGATGTTACTATCTCATGTTTATCCTTAAAATGGACATCTTTTGATTTGATGTTATGGAATCTTTTTAATAGTGATACCCCCGCTTCTCTAGCGGCTCTGATTGCTACCTGCTTCATATAATTGTTTCAAGTACTATTTAAAAATAAATGCCTGTCTAGTCACCAATTATCTCCTCGACAAATTGAATCTGATCTTCAATTGGTTGACCCATCTGAAGATAGTGATAATCCAGTCCGATACCATCAAGCGCAGTTTCGTGAACTTCCGGAAAATTGCGTTCAAATTTCTTCAACAAAGCTTCCTTGTCAATTACTCTTTCCCTCTTTTCTTCCCTGGCCAGACACTCTTCCTTTGATAATAGGCAGAGAAAAATATTCAAATTCGCGCTGTCTGTAATCATCTTTAGCTGCTCGGTATTGAAATCATGATGATTCGTCCCCAGCTCAAGAATTATATTACCCTCACGGTTTTTCAGATCTTGATACATATCCGTATATGCAGTAATTGTATATTTCTCGCTGATTAATGTTCCGTCAGGACGTTTATATTTTTTAATATACTCATAAACATCATGTAGCCTATAATCAGGATGTTTGGCTATAAAAGCCGTGGCAAATGTCGTTTTACCCGCCCCCGGATAACCAATTAATACGATTATATTGTTCATATTTTAATCTTCATTAAATCTTCTCCAAGTATTAATTTGCCTTTATAGAATTTTTTGACATCTTTCTTATTGTTTCGCTTATCAGCAGCGGGGTAGAAATGTGTTAATACTAGTTTTTTCACCATCGCCTCTTGTGCAACCATTCCAGCCTGCCCTGGAGTGGGATGCACTTCCTGAGCACCATATCTTTTTGATAATCCTACGGAATGCAATAACACATCTGCTTTAGAAGCTAGCTCAACGGATTTTTTACAGTATTTTGAATCCGAGGTGAAAACAAATGTTTTTCCTTTTTCAGATATCCTATACCCAATTATTTCCCCTATGTGCTTTAAAGAATTTGATTTAACCCTAGTACCAAATAAATTAAACTCTCTTTTATTAATAGTTTTTACTTCCATTGGTATATTTATATTCCACTGAGCAACGATTTTCTTTACACCACTTGGTCCATAGATTTTGATCTTTTTAACTTTCTTTTTTGGATATTCTCCAAATTCAGGATAAGCTATTTGATGTTTTAGCTCATTTAGGATAACCGGCAGATCTAGATAATGATCTTTATGAAAATGAGTATACAAGATTGCATCAATATCCAATATATGTTTCCCCGCTCTCAATAATTGTCGAGCGCAACCTGCTCCAGTGTCAATGAGGATATTCTTGCCAGAAACTTCTAAAAGGTAAGCGGGGGCACTTCTTTTGATAGATACTCGATTTGTACCAGATCCTAATATCGTGAGTTTCATAATGTTGAGTAAAATCTTATTATTATATGGACAATTCTTATTTTAACACATTTTCAATAAAAAATTAAAAACGCTTGACAAATATACGGCGGTATTATATCTTTACTTAATTAAAGTGCTTTATTACGATAAAGTACCAATCGATCTTTAACAAGTAAATCATGCGGAATATCCCTCTCCCCAGAAATGCAAACGACTGTTGCGCAATTCGCGACTTCCAACCCGAGACAGGGAGGTGCTATCATGGCGATTGACCCGACCAGCATTATCACAGCTCTCAACAACCTGAGCGGAGTCACCAACATTTCGGAAAACGGCAGTTTGACCGTCCGGATCCCCGACGACAGTGGAAACACGGTGCACGTTGCCGTGGACCGCTTTACCGGCATTTGCACCTCGGCTGGGCAGGTAGTTGGAACATTTTCCACTAGCGACATCAGCTGGGCGCTCCCCAGTTCAATCTTCCCCCACAGCCAGAAACAGTGAGCTGTTCCCCACCAACGCTCTCCTCATCTGAAGTGACGACAATGTAGCGCCTTTACGAGGGCGCGCAACAAAGGAGGGTGAACCATGGACAGGCAGTTCGTTATCACCGAGATCTGCAAACACATTCGGTCCCATCGGGACCGGAGGCTCGGTGCGTGCATCGACATCATTATCCCCTGGGGTAACAGTTGCCAGCTTTCCGTCCGCGTCGAGCGGGTGACCGGCAAGTGCATCAATTTGCACACCGATATGGAGATGCTGACCATTGACCCCCAGATCCTCGACGCGGCGTTTGCCGGGAAAGCGGTGGCTGAGCAGACCGACGGACCACAATCCATGGGAGCTTACGCATGATTTGCAGATCGTTCGCCCTCACCGGGCGAAACACAAAAAGGCGACCAACACCTTAAGATTGCAACATCTTCAGCGGTCGCCTCGTTTTTTATCCCTTAGAATTTCACCAATGGTGTATAGTGAGCCGGTAATAATTACTGCTCCGTCTTTCCCAGCCAATTTCTTCGCCTTAACAATGCCACCATCTAATGAAGTCGTAATTATCCCTCTTGGATAATATTTTTTTAATTTTGATGCATGATAAAAATCCTTAAGATCATCAATTTTCGTTACATCGGGGAAAACTATTTTTTGAGAAAAAGCGGAAAGCGTGCGCAGTATTTCCGGCACTTGTTTTTTGGTATTTTTAATGCTGACGACAAAAACTGTATTGCCTGATTTTATTTTTACATCCCTTAATGCTTTTATGAGTGCTCTGATGCTGAATAAATTATGCGCACCGTCTAGAATAACTAGCGGATTTCTGTACCAGATCTGGAATCTTGCTTCGTGTGCGGTGTTTGCAGATGCTTTAACAATTGCCTTTGACGGTATTTCAAACCCTTGGTCGCGCAATTGCAGAGCCGTCGCTAATGCGCAGGCAAAGTTTTCCGCCTGATGTCTGCCAATCAGGGAGAGTCTCAGATTACGATATGTTTCACCCTGATAGTTGAGATCAATATAGGTTCCGGTCAAATCGACTTTATTGACTGAATATTTCAGGTCTTGATTAATATTGACTAATGAGGCTTTTTTAGCTTTCACTCTTTTTTTTACCACCTTCAATGCATTGCCTTTCACTGCTGTCACAACCTGGTCATTTGCTTGAATAATTCCGGCTTTTTCACCTGCTATTTTAGTAATCGTATTGCCGAGCGATTTAGTATGATCAAAACTGATATTGGTAATGATTTTATTTTTCAAATTTACCGCAGTTGTGGCATCCAACCTCCCGCCCATACCAACCTCGATAACGACTACATCCGTTTTTTCTTCAGCAAAATACTGCACCGCAAGCGCAGTTGTAAATTCAAAAAAAGTAACATGGTCTCCACGTTTGCCGATTTCTTTCAATATTGGAATCATTCTATCACCAATTTTTTTTACTCTTTGCAGTGAAATCGGCCTACCGTCGATCAAAATCCTTTCACTGGGCGATACTAAATACGGAGAATAGAATGATCCCGTTTTATAACCGGCTTCTCTCAGGATTCTTTCTAGGAATGCCACCGTGGAACCTTTCCCCTTAGTACCGGCCACCTGCACGCCGACCAGTTTTTTTTCCGGACTACCCATTTTCTTGAGTAGTGCTTTCACCCGGTGTAGTTGCAAAAAATCCCTACTGACAAAACGCGGGTCGTAAGGTTTCAGATATTCTTGGTACTGATTGAATATTTCTTTTGCGCGCACTACTTTTTTCTCAATTTCTTTAATAATTTAATATCACTCCCCCTATCTTCTGCTGGGGTCTCTAGAATAAAGTCCACATTTTTTAATTTCGGGTGATTAATTAAAACTGCAAATCCTTTTTCACCGATTTCTCCTTTTCCAATATGTTCGTGCCGATCAACTTTGGCGTTTAATTCTACTTTAGAATCATTAGCATGAATTAATTGCAACAAATCAAGTCCGATAGCCTGATCAAATTTCTTGAGTGTTTCATCAACATCTTTTTTTGTCCGCAAATCATAACCAGAAGCAAAAGCATGAGCCGTATCAAAACAGACGGCTACTTTTTTGTGATCCACTTTTTTTATTATTTCACCGATCTCTTCAAAACTGTCACCAATAATATTGCCCGATCCCGCAGCAATCTCCAGTAGGAAAGTTGCGTCACCTTTGTAGCCAATCAGCAATTGTTTGATTCCATCAATAACCATCCGCAGTGCTTTGGCACGAGTAAAATCCTTGGAAGACCCCAAGTGAGTCATTACCGCCGCCACTCCTAATTGGGAGGCGCGATCCAGTTCTTCCCGGATAATACTGATCGAACCGTTCCGCACCCGGTCCTGTTTTGAAGCAAGATTAATATAGTAAGGGGTATGGATATATGCATTGCCCAATCCGCTATCTTTGATATTCTGCTGAAATTTTTTTACAATCTCATCATTAATTTCCGGCGCTTTACCACCACGCGGTGAACGTGAAAACATTTGAAAACATTCACACCCTTCTGCTTTAGCATTCAGCGGTGCGTTTTCCAGACCTCCGGCTATTGATACGTGAGCTCCAATATTCATAGTGTAATTATAACAGATGCTGATAAAATTGACATCGAATTATTTCATTGTTATTATGTCGGTTCTGGTTAGTGTAATCATCCCCTAACCAAGTCCGCTCATTTTAATGGTGGAAGGAGCCAGTCGTGGCCAACGATAGAGAGAAACGACACGCCTTTGAATTCCTTGTACACTGCCTCATCGGGGACGTTGCGCATGCCAAGGTGTTGCATGCACTAATTGACGCCGGGTCAGTCTCTTATGAAGAGCTGGGGATTACCCCGGATGACATGGCAGTATTCCAGGCCCTATCCTGTATTGCAGACCCCAAGGAGCGTGCCCTATCGGCACTCCGCGGTTGTCGTGAAGGCAAGGTCCTCGCCAACTTCGGCGTGATTCAGTATCTATTCCGTTCCCGCCAAGTCCAACTGGCCGACCTGCAAGAGGGCGACAACGGCATCCTCAAAGTCGGCTCCGATCTGAGTCATTTTCACAAAGCACACACAGCACACCTCACCAGAATTCTTCCCCAGGAAGACCCTGCGCAAGACTAGTTTCTTGCGTTTTTTTTATTCTTTATGATTTCAACCAATATTTTGACATATTTGTTTCATCATGATATGTTTTGCCAACCGCTGTTCGCTGGGGAACGGGGTAACTAACATCTGTAGGAGACACTCTTGTTCTCGAAGCGCAGAATCAGAAAGTTTGTACGGCGGATTATCGCCTCAGCAGTTGGAGTAGGCATCGGGCTGATTCCGGCATGGTTTCTGCTCTATGACCTGCATACTGCCAAGAGTGGTGTGCTCTACTTCGCTCGCTGGTTGTGGCTCATTCTCACTGTACAGTTCTTTCTACTCATTCTAGTTTTCGCCTGGGTCTGGGCGGTCTGGACCAACCGGATCTATGACCTCTAACGCAAGTTGAACACTTGCGTCTTTTTATTAAACTAAACAAAAACCACCCTATTAACTGCAGTAAGGGTGGTTTCTAAATTACTCTTGAGTTGCCATTTTATAAAGCATATCAATCACCTTTTGATTGACCATCACATTTTTGACAAAGCTGTGATAATCGGGAGAGTCCAGCTGTTTTAACATTTCATCATTACCCTGTTGTTCATACATCTTTTTGCTTTTGTCTATTTCTGTATGAATCTCCGCTTCTGTCGCTTCAATCTTATCCAGTTCAGCAACCTTGCGGATCAGTAATGCTGTCCTCACCCGCTTCTCCGCCCGCGGTTCAAACGACGTTCTTAATTCTGCTTCAGTTTTTTTGATACTCTGGAGATAGTCTTCGTATTTCAAACCTTGATTCTCAAAATCATGTCGAAGTTCATGAATCATTTTGTCTATTTCGGACGCGACCAGATCTTCCGGAAACTCACCGAATTTACTCTTATCTGCGATTGATTCCAGCATTTCCAGTTCTACCCGCTGGCGTTCTTTATTTTCCAATTCCTGAAGCAAGTTTTTACTGATCTGATCCTCCAAATCTTTGATCGATTTGAACGGGCCGAATGATTTGGCAAACTCATCATTAGCTTCCGGTTTTTCAATCTTAAAAACGCCGTTCACCTTAATCCGGAACTCGGCCGGTTTGCCCGCCAGGTTTTTCTGGAAATATTCCTTCGGAAACTTCAGCTCAAATTCTTTGGTTTCTCCTTTTTTCATCCCAATCAGATTATCCTCAAAACCGGGAATGAAGTTTCCTTCACCAATAATAATCGGCTGGTTTTTACCCTGCCCGCCTTCAATTGGAACTTTGTTTTGAAACACCTCAATATCCACTTCCGCTTTATCACCCTTCTGTACTTCACGATCAACAAGCGCTTCTTTACTGCGCATTTTTCTCAAATCATCGACTGCTTTTGTCAGCTCTTTCGGGTCCACTGTCACTTTTTTCTTTTTTACTTTTACTGATTTGTAGTCTCCGATCTCTACAGTCGGCAGCAGTGACACAGTAGCTTTATAAATAAAAGGGTTCCCCAAAGCCTGCTTGATTATATCAATCTTGGGCGTTGATATGATAATTATTTTTTCCTGTTCGATAGCCTCGCCGATACTCATCTGGATCGCCAGATCACAGGCCTCGGCCATAATCTGTTCCGCACCGACTTTTTTTATCACTACATCGTCCGGCACCTTGCCCGGTCGGAATCCGTCAATTCGAATCCCGGCACCGACTTTTTTAGTTGCCGTTTGGTAATATTTCTCTAATTCTTCTGCCGGAAGCTCAATTGTCAGCTCTAATTGGCCCTTTGGCAGCTGGTTCTTGGTTACTTGCATAAAAAAAATCCTTTATTCTTTAAGGAAGTTAAGTAAGGGCATTATAGCGGATTAGCGTTTTTTTGCAAGCATACATGACCTGGGGTGGGGACTAATCAGTCCCCACCCCGCGCATCAATTAATTCTAGTTTTTCGGCCGATTATCAACCATTCTCTTTTCTTTGAGCTCAGTCTCCATCCCCAACTGATCCAGTAAAGACTTAAGGTCTCTTTTCTCAGTCAGAACCTGAATAAACATGTCGCTGTGTATCTTTTTCTTTATTTCCTCTGATAATGCTTCATACGAAACCCCTTCTTTAGGACAAAGATAAACAACAATCTCGTCAATTTCATATGGATCGTTATTTTTCTTCCGGATTTCCACTTGCCATTCTTCAATCTCTTTCACACCAGATAATAGAGGATAAAAATTATTCAGATTAACGAGTTCCCCCTTCACCTTAGTAAGATGAAATTCTTTTACATCTGAAGAACGCTGGATATCCATTTTAATTCTTGGGACGGTCTTACCGCAAAAGGCACATTGTCCGTATTCAATACCCTGGACCATATCACCGGTTTTATAACGAAGTACCAGTGAGCCTCTCCAATCCAAGGCGGTATAAACCAATTCGCCGGGCTGACCTTCTTCAACCCGCTTGCCTTCTTTATCAACCACTTCAAAAAATTCCAGATCCGGATAGGTATGATAACCGGAATCTTCTGCACATTGGATCCAGGCAGTTTTACCTTCAGTTAAAGCATAAGTTGCAAAGATCTGTACGTCTTTCGCTCCTACTTGTGTTAACAACTCTTTGACTTTAACGCGGAGTCCGGGACTAACACGCTCTCCTCCGAAAATAATATATTTTAAGTTAGAGAAATCTCTTTTTTGCTTAACCGCTTCACGAAGTAGGTGATAACTGTATCCCGGAATAAATGCCACTAAGCCAGCCTTCATATTTTGAATCGCATCCATTATTTTCTGCGTCCCCATCACTTTACCACCGCCGGTGGCCAGTGATGTCATCCCGATCGTGGTAAAACCATAATAAGCCAACCAAAAAGCCAGATGCGGTGAATATGGGAAAGCGTTGATAGCCACATTATCCGGACTGACATTAATCACGTCAATCAGGCGGTTAGCTGATTCCTTCAAATAGCTTATATCCCTTTCCGAATAACCAAAAGGCGTCGGTAGCGCCGTGCGACCGGTTGTAAAATGCAAATGAATCGGCTTATACTCTCTAGCTAATTCTCTTTTAACGTCTTTACCAGTAATTTTACCCCATACTATTTTCAGCAATGTTCCTTTGGACGCATACTTTTTTATCATATGCTCATCCGGTTGCAACATAAACTGCTTTGGTCTACCCCTATCATCCGCAGTTGGCGCTAAATCTTCCTTAGATGTGAAGGGCAATTTCTGCAAATCATCTGTTGTCTGTATATCATCAAAACTTAAATTATTCTTTTTCAATAATTCCCGATAATACGGATGATACGGTATCTGGTACTTTATTAGCGCACGAAGCTTTTTATTTTGGATCTTTTTTTGCTCCTCTCGTGAACTATGGGCAAGTTTTTTCCAGTTTTCGTACATATTATATTATAGAATGGTTAAATATTCTTAAGCTATTTTTTGCTCTGCTCTATTTCTTTCTCCCTATCACGCAATAACCGCTTGGCTAATGTTAACCCTGCTGTTGTACAAAAATATTTTTCACTATCAACCGCAAGGTTCTTGAGATATAAATCTGGTTCCACATTTTTTCTGATTGTATCCTGCCAAAAATTTTCGTGTGTAAAAGACCAAAGTCTGTCTAAATCTGCAACTAATTTGCCGTTTTCAGATAGTTTTTCCATAGTATCATGATATAACACGGAATCCAAAATCTCCTGTTTTTCCATTACATTTAATGGCGGATCAAATCTATAATTATCCAGAATCCGCCTAGAAACTTTTACCCCTTCAATAACATGACGCTCCTTAGGTCCTAGCGAAGCACTACTAAGCTCCAGTCCTTTATAATCAGATAAACTGCCTATTATGTCTTTTTCGGTCAAACTTGCCCAGCCGATATCATGTAGAATAAGACCCAAAGCAACTACTCTTCTATTTATCTTACCATTATATAAAGCAATAAGCATGTCCAGATAAGACAAAGAGATGGCCGTGTGTACATCTGTTGTTCTGACATGCAGATGCGGTAAAGCCTGGAGAAAAAAATCTTTGAATTCTTCCTGGACGTAATCTAAATAGCTATCTCTCCACGGGATATAGACTAGAGTATTACTCGTTGAATTTTCAGAAGTAACTAACTCTATGTCTTTAGGAATTAATTTATTTTTAAATTTCTTGAACTTCATTTTTATCGCTCCACCGGCTTGCCGGTCAGATAAGAAATTTTTCCTAGAACCTGCTCGGTAATTCCGTGTAGTATTTCTTTTCCCAACTCCTGATTATAATATGAGTCAAAGGTTACAGGCTTACCAAAATTTATTTTGACTTCATGTTTCCTGCAAAAAATTAACGGTAATAATTTTACTTCCTTATCATTCGGGCCAATATAGCCAACGGGAATGACCGGGCATTTTGCCCATAATGCTAAACGGGCCACCCCCGTTCTCCCCCGGCCGATCGTATTATCATAGTGTCTGTGTCCTTCTGGGAATATCCCGACTACTCCGCCCTGTTTCAGATGATCAGACGCTATTTCCAAACAGCGTCCCGGGTTTTCCTTCTCAACATAAATCATACCGAACCACCGCTCACCGACAAATTTGCCAAAGAATTTCTTCAATTCAATTTTACTAATAAACCTTATCTTCAATTTGCTCCGGCGCGCGACGACTGACGCCAACAATGGCGGATCCATAAAACTCACGTGATTGGAAGCTATAATATAAGGGCCATTCTTCGGCAGATTCTCAATTCCGTTAATCTCTTTTATCCTAAGCATAATAATCGGCGACAAAATCATCCTTAAAAAATGAAAAATTAAAGTTTCTTTTTTTCTTCTTACCATCTTTCTTTATTTACTTTTAAATAGTAACCGATATTCCGTACTAAAATATGTAAAACAAAGGTGAACACAACTAACACTAATGAACGTATCCAACCGACCGGCCAAATAATTGATATTAAAGCAATCGCTCCAATCGCGGCGTCAATTTGATCCCAAGGCATGAATTTTTTACCCGGTTCAATCCCTACCCTTCGCTTGATAAAACTTTTTACCATATCTCCAAGTAAGGCACCAAATCCGATCAAAAATCCTACCAGCCATACTGAATATTGGTCATAAGGAAACATGCTGATCTTTTCGAATATTTCAAACTGCATTAACCATCTTTGGATCGCGACAACTATAATACTTGCCACTACCCCACTAATCAAACCTCGCCAAGTCTTATGATCGCCAAGCAGATTCTTGCCGTCAAACCATTTCAAATTAAAATCAACCGGACGAGCCAGCCACAGCCAGTGTTTTTTCATTAAAACCGGCATCATATTAGCAAAAATGCCGGGTAGCATAAAATATAAATAAGTTAAGAGGATCATCAATTATCGCTTTACTTATGATAGATCAAGGTTATTTTACCATTTTATAAACCTTTTTAAAAGTATCTTGACGCTTCATAGATAATGCTTTAGTATGGGAAATACATTAACAATTTGTTCAAGTTATCAAGAGTGATTCAGATCCCGCCAATGCGGGAATATGCAGGACCGGCCTGCTAAAAACTGGATCCAGCAACCCTCTCCAAGGAGGAATGGGTGCTAACTCCGGCCCTATGCGGGGAAGATGATAGAAGTAAGATGCTTTCCTTAGGGAAAGTTTTTGTTTTGACTGCACCACTCCAACCGGGAGGGACCTCGTGGCTAACCCAACCAGTAATCAGGTCTTCCACGTCCTGTGCCGTCGAGCCGGGAAGATCGGCTACTATTCCCACGGTCATCCGCTGTGCAACCTGATTCTGGGACGTGAAGTATTCCTCTGCGAACGCCATTACACCCCCAGCGGTTGGATCACGCGAATAGTCTGCGTTCCGCCGGAGGACATCCTCAACTACGTCGGTGAAGAAGACGCTCGAGTGATCCGATCGAAATTCCCAACCTTCTCTGATCAGTTCACCATCAACGGTGACAACTACCCACAGCCGGAAGGGTTCGGTCCTCCTGTGAGGATCGAGCTGGAGCTGGAGCCTGCACCGCGGGCAAAGTAAGGAGCAGGTCATGTCGCTGCGCGATGGACTCACACTTGCTGAGGCGACTGTTCGCCAACAGCACCTGGATCAGGCACATCAAACAACTTCCCTTGCCGAAGACGAGCGCATCGTCCGGAGAGCAATTGCCCAGTACGAAGCAGGCGACGACACTCCGGTAGCCCGGGTAATCTCCAAATGGATCGCCAGCCGCACGGCGCAATCGTTCTAATCGTACATTCACCCAATTCGAAAGGACCATGGTTCCCCACGGTCCTTTTTTTATTTTTACAACCTATTCTAGATAAGCAGGCCAACAATCAGTAATGCAACCACATTAATTACTTTAATCATCGGGTTGATCGCCGGACCGGCAGTATCTTTATACGGATCACCGACTGTGTCGCCAGTTACCGCCGCCTGATGAGCCGGGGAATTTTTCCCGCCATAATGCCCGTCTTCAATATATTTCTTGGCATTGTCCCAGGCCGCTCCACCCGCTGTCATTGAAAGTGCCACAAAGACACCGGTGATGATCGAACCGATCAACATTCCGCCTAGTGCATCGATCCCCAATAAAAATCCAACGGCAATTGGTGCAACAACCGGGATTGCTGCTGGAAAGATCATTTCTTTCAATGCCGCTTTAGTAACAATATCAACTGCTTTACCGTATTCCGGTTTGGCAGTACCTTCCATAATTCCTTTTATTTCACGAAACTGTCTGCGCACTTCTTCAACGACACTGGTTGCCGCACGACCAACTGAGCGCATCGCAACTGAACCGAATAAATATGGCAGAGAACCGCCGATGAATAAGCCGATCAGAACATTATGGTTGCTCAAAGCAAACTGAGCATCAATTCCTTTATCCATAATTTCCTGCACGTATGATGCAAACAATACCATCGCGGCCAGACCAGCTGAGGCGATTGCATATCCTTTGGTTACTGCTTTGGTTGTATTACCAACAGAATCCAGTGGATCAGTAACAGCTCTTACCGATTCCGGCATGTCGGACATTTCAGCAATCCCGCCCGCGTTATCAGTAATCGGACCGAAAGAATCGATTGCGACAATAATTCCCGTTAGAGAAAGCATGGCCATAGTTGCAATGGAAATCCCGTATAAACCAAGATCATAATCTCCCAGCAACATATAGCTGGCCAGTATTCCACCGACAATCACCAGCACCGGTAGGAAGGTAGATTCCATGCTCACTGATATTCCTGTAATAATATTTGTCCCATGCCCGCCCTCTGATGATTTGGCAATACTTTGGACCGGACGATGTTCTTTCGATGTATAGTATTCTGTAATTACCACAATCAATCCGGTAATCACCAAACCAATTAGACTGGCGTAGAATATACTCATAGCATAAGGTTTGTCACCGAACGCATTATCAGTTGCAAAGTAGAAAAGGACAGCCGCGACCAGACCGCTGACAATTATTCCCTTGTACAAAGCACCCATGATGTTCGGTTTGTTGTTATTTAACCGGACAAAGAAACTGCCGATAACCGAAGCAATAATCGCCAGCCCACCTAAAATCAAAGGAAATTCAACCGCTGTCTGTTGTAATACATTGTCGCTCTTGAATATTAGTGAACCCAGTAACATTGCGGCAATCGTTGAAACCGCATATGTCTCAAACAAGTCCGCTGCCATGCCGGCACAGTCACCGACGTTGTCACCGACATTGTCCGCAATCACAGCTGGGTTACGTGGATCATCCTCCGGGATACCTGCTTCAACTTTTCCAACCAAGTCCGCTCCAACGTCCGCGCCCTTGGTGAAAATACCACCACCCAGGCGGGCAAACACTGAGATCAGCGATCCTCCCAAGCCCAATCCAACTAGCGCTTTAAGATCTGAAGTAATAAAATAAAAACCGGCGACAGATAATAAACCGAGACCAACCACCATGAATCCGGTTACTGCACCACCCTGGAAAGCAATATCAAAAGCTTTTTTAATTCCAGATCTAGCCGCTTCTGCTGTTCGTACATTAGTGCGTACTGAAACATTCATACCAATATATCCGGCAAGTGCTGAACTGATTGCACCAATCAGAAATCCGAAAGCGGTCAGTTTGCCAAGCGCGAACCAAAGGATTACGAAAAGAATCACAGCAACAATTGCTACTGTCTTGTATTCCCGCTTAATGAAAGCGGCGGAACCCTCGCGGATAGCCCGGGCGATATCTTTTTGTTTACCTTCACCCTCTGGTTTTTTCATTATCGAAATAATAAGGAAAATACCATAAGCAAGCGCGATCAGCGCTGCTACGATAGACCAATGCACAAGTCTCATTGCTTCACTCCTTGTTAATCTTCGGTCCGCAAATTAGCGGCATCGAAATAGTTAATAATTATTTATCTTTTTTATCCTCTTTTTTTGCTGATGCCTTTTTCTTGGTTGTCTTTTTCCCCGGCTTATCTTCCGTTTCTTTTACTTCTTCTTTAACCTCAACTTCAGATGTTTCTGACTTTTCTTCCTTAATCTCATTCTTGGCTTTATTTTTTTCCTCTACTGTCTCGCCTTCTTTAATAATATCAATTTTTAATCCGGTCAATTTTGCTGAGAGGCGGACATTTTGACCGCTCTTACCAATGGCCAAAGATAGCTGGTCTTCTTTTACTTCAGCAATCGCTCTGCCTTCTTTTTCATCCAGTTTAACGCTGATAACTTTCGCCGGGGAAAGAGAGTTGATGATAAATTTAATCGGATCTTCGTCATATTCAATAATATCAATTTTTTCTCCGCCCAGTTCTGCAATAATTGTCTGCACGCGGGTTCCACGCTGGCCGACACACGAACCAACCGGATCAATGTTTGATTCTTTTGAAATGACAGCGATTTTTGTCCGGGAACCGGCTTCGCGAGCGACTGCTTTTATATCGATCGAGCCATTGGCAATTTCCGGTACTTCCATCGTAAATAGTTTCTTGACCATTTCCGGGTGGGAACGCGACACAACAATCTCCGGACCCTTGGTTGTCTTTTTGACTGAAACAATATATACCTTGATTCTTTGACCGGAATTGTAATGTTCCTGGTCAATTTGTTCTTGGGGTGGCATCACAGCCGTGGTCTGCCCGATATCGACTAAAACAACTCTGCCTTCGACTCTCTGAATGGTCGCATTGATAATTTCGCCTTCCCGATTTTTATAATCATTATAGACAACATCCCGTTCCGCTTCGCGTAGTTTTTGAATGATTACCTGTTTAGCGGTTTGTGCCGCCATTCTGCCGTAAGCTTCTGAAGGAAATTTTTCAGTTCTAATCTCATCACCGATTGAGACATCCTTTTTCAATTCCCTTGCTGCCGAAATCATAATGTCAGTTTTAGGATTGAAAAGTTCTACTCTTTCCTCATCAGTCAGTTCTCTGTTTTCTTCTTTAGCTTTCTCGCGCTTTTCCTTTTCTTCCTCCTTTGCTTTTTCTATTTCTTCTTCCGTCATATCCTCTACAACTGTTTTCACGTCAAAGACGCGTGACCCTGCCGTCTCGAGATTGAATTCAACCTTAATATTTTCATCCTTTTCGCCGAAATCTTTCCGGTAAGCCACAGCTAATGCAGCTTCAATTGTTTCGATAACCGAACTCTCCGAAATATTTTTCTCGTCGCAAATTTGTTTTATCGCTTTTTGAATTTCTGATGACATATCTTTTATTGTTAAACATAAATAAAACTAGTCTTCATAACGAACACTAGTCAAGACAAGTATAGCAAAGAGATAAAATAATGCAAGTTATATAAAAAAAGCTATCTTGTGAGAGATAGCTAGCGCTGTTCAAAGCAGATGTCCGAGACTGAGGTCTCGGTGGTAATCGCCTCGATTGCCGGGGCGAAAACATCTGCAAAAGAGCAAACCTTGATCTTCGAGCCGGGACCCGCCTTCGTGCCAACGGGGATAGTATCCCCCACCACTAGCGACTTCAGGCAGGAGCGTTCGATCTTACCTACGGCATCCCCGGAGAACACCGGATGTGCCGCGATCCCGTAAACCACTCTGGCACCAGCGTCCAGTAGTGCCTCCGCAGCGCCGATTATTGAGCCGGCGCCGTCCACCATGTCGTCCAGAACGATGCAGATGCATCCCTTCGGATCGCCGTAGATCTCGTTGACCCGGGACTGCCCGTGCCCGCTACGCTCCTTGTCGATGATTACGACACGATCTCCCGGGAAACGGAACTTGCGGTAGTTGCGGACCATTTTGCCGCCGTTGACATCCGAGGACACTAGGGCTAGCGGCGTATCCGGGCCGTACTCTTCCCGTTCGCTCAACACGATCCGCTTGATCTCCGGCACCATTACCGGATACATGTACAGGTGGTCACAGGGGATGTTGAAGAACCCCTGGATCTGCGCGGCGTGCAGTTCTGCCGTAACCACCCGGCTGGCACCGGCCGTGGCCAGCAGGTCAGCGACTAGTCTGGCAGTAATCGGTACCCGCCCTTCCTTCTTGCGGTCCTGGCGCGCGCAGCCGAAATACGGCATAACGGCCGTAACAGCGGCGGCTGAAGCCCGTTTGGCAGCATCAATCATCACAAGCAACTGCATCAGGTTGTCGGCCGGCGAGTAAGTGGACTGGATGATGAAAACGTGCCGGCCGCGCACATTCGCATTCAGCTGAGCAAACGGTTCCCCGTCAGCAAACGGAGTGGTCTTGGCCGAGCTCAAGGGAACACCCAGTTTGGACGCGATCGCCTGAGCCAGCTCAGGGCACGATCCACCGGAAAACAGGACGATTCTGGAGAGATCCATCGCCGCCACCTCCTCACAGGCAAGTTACAGGGTTTCGGGTTGTCAAAGTATATTACCTTAACATGACCGTTAGGAGAATTCAAGTAAATAAAACAACCCTACATTTCGTAGGGTTGTTTTATTACCTTCTATTTACTAGGAGGGGGAGGGGGCATATTATTACCACCTTCACTTTTTTCCGAATTCTCTTTATGTAGCAAGGTTTGTTGTCCCGAATGATCGGAAGGTTTATTTTCCAATCCGCCCAATTTCTCAAGACCCTTCAAACCTCCTTGGTCACTTTTACCACCGCGACCGCGAAGATTCACAGCAATTATGATTATGATAATCGCCAGGATCACCCACCATACCAGTGCAGACTGACTTTCTTCAGAGTCAGCATTTTCGTCAGTGTCTTTGTTGGTGTTTTCATCCGTTAATGTTATTTCAGTCTCAGTATTCTCCGCATCCGCAGGATTATTCTCACCTACTGCCTCAAGTAGAGTATCGCCGACCGCCACCGGGGTATCACTTACTCCCAGTACCTTTGGGTCAGTGTATCCCTCCGTTGATGTTTCGGATGCCTCAACAAAGAATCCAACAACATTTGAAAAACTGCTTTCCTTCCCCTCGGGGCTGACTGTAGTAACATACACCAGATGTTTTTCCTCTGGGTTAAGATCCAGAAACGGCTGGTAGGCGAAACTGGCAATGCCAGATTCATCATTCTTCACTTTGAATTGACCGTTGAATTCTTTATCAATAAAGACCTTAATCAACGAATCATTTACCGCCAATCCGGTAATAAACGGTTTTGTCGATACCGTCTTATTATTTACAACTGGCTGAAACAAAGTAGGAGCCGGATAAGGTTCTTCAATTACGAATGACGTCTCTTTTGACATCAGACTTTTTAATTTAGAATCCTTATCTATTGCTGATACAGCTACCGTATGTTCGCCGGATTTGAGTGATAAAAACGGAACAAATGTAAAACTGGCAGTTCCCTTCTTACCGTCCAAAACCTTTGCCATGCCGTTGAGCTGGCCATCAATATATACTTCGACCTTGGTGCTGTTTTCTGTGAGTCCGGTAATTACCGGCTGCTCATAGATAGTGGAATCTCCGATTGCCGGCCAGATCAACGTTGGTGTTGATACGGTCGGGTTAGCTGCCAGTAAACTTTGTGGAACAACCAATAGGGTTATTACACATACTGACACGAAGAATCCGAAGACCTTGCTTAAAGAGGATCGATTTGTATGATCTAACATATTCATAAATTTTTCCTCTTTTACTTTTTAAGGGACATCTGTCTACACAGACAGTGTTGTATCTTACTACAGCAATTCTCAAAGTGTCAAATCTAATAAGTATCAATCTCATGGTTCTTTGCTTCCGAAATTCCGATTCCTTTAATATGTTTGATTAGATGAGTAAATATATCCAAACGAAATCGCACAACAATTACATCAATCCTATATTCTGATACTTCTGGATGATCCGCCAGAAAAACTTCAGCCGTCTTAATTATTCGATTTATCTTATTATCAGTTACAGCTTCTTCGGGAGCCCCAAACGAATTGGTACAACGGCTTTTAACTTCAATAAAAACAACTTCCTCCGCTTCTTTACTGATAATATCAATCTCCCCAAAACGGGTAGTATAATGCCGATCAATGATTGAGTATCCAAGTTTCATGCAATATTCTACTGCAATGTCTTCTCCTACTTTCCCTAAATTTTGGCGGTGATTTCGCATAACAAAATACCCCTTTAAGGTAGTGCTTTAATAAAAAAGCGCCCCCAAAAGAGGGCGCCCAATAATCGATTAATTTATACCATTATTGCTTGATAAATTCAAGTAGATAATGATAAGGCCCGGTTTCTTCCGATTTTTCAAGAGTATACTTCAAATCTTCTGCAATTTTTTTCAGATCTTCAACCGAAACACGATCCTCCGTCTTAGGACCAAATGGCGTACTCATTTTTTTCCAATCTACAATCACTAATTTACCACCCTTCTTCAAGAGCCGGGTCGCTTCTTTAATTACCGCCTCATGTTTTTTTGTCTGAAATAGAGTATTCACCAATAATGCAAAATCCAGGCTACCCTCGCGGATTTTTGTCGCGCCGAGAATTTCCAGATTAGACCAGACCATTCTGACATTATCAAACCCTTCTAGTTTTACCTTAGTCCAAACACTTTGTAATACATTCTTAAGGATGTCCACCGCATAAACTCGACCCTTGTCACCGACCGTTCTGGCCGCCTGTAGCGTAAAATACCCCATGCCTCCGCAACCCAGATCCGCCACTACATCGCCATACCCAATACCGGCCTGATTCAGAATCGCTTCCGGGTTCAATAGTTCGTTTCCTCCTGGTACTTTTCGATCCATATTATTTAAGTTATTACACTACTTAATATTATACTTCATTTTCCAACCTTACACCAAATCCTTCATCGGTGAGAAAGACACTCTATGAATCTTGCAAATACCATATTGATCGATCTTTCTCTGATGATGTTCCGTCCCGTATCCTTTGTGTGTATGAAAACCGTATTCCGGAAATTCTTTATGTGCCGCTACCATAATATAATCACGGGTTACCTTGGCAATAATTGACGCTGCAGCGATCGACGCCACTTTCTGATCACCTTTTTCTATAGCATGATGTTCGATACCGACGTGGTCAAGCAAAAAGTAATCAATCAGTAAATAATCCGGCCGAAGCAGAAGTTTCTTTACGGCTTGCTCCATCGCCAGCGCATTCGCTTCGTTAATACCGATCCGGTCAATTGTTTTTTCGGATACAATCCCGACACTCCAATTCAAAGCGTTCTTTACGATTTCCAAATAGAGTTGTTTGCGTCTGGTTGGAGTCAGTTGCTTAGAATCACGCAGTCCGTCAACGCGAAATCTGGGGTTTAGAATAACACTGGCTGCTACAATCGGACCGGCCCACGCCCCGCGTCCAGCTTCATCAAGACCGGCTATTTTCAAGTAACCTTTCTTCTTCAGTTTTTCTTCTTCCAAATACGTTGGTTCTACCATAAATTTTCCTTACATAGACAGTATATCACTATTGCCTATATCGGAAAATACTTATTTATAACCCTTTGCTTGTAGCGCGTCCGCTACCCTTTGGATTGCCAGCACGTATGCGGCAGTCCTAAGGTCTGTTTTTAATTTTTCTTTGATCTCCCAGACATCATTGAACGCTGTAGTGATTAACTGTTTTAATTTTTTATTAACTACTTCTTCAGTCCAATAGTCATTAGAAATATTCTGTAGCCATTCAAAATAGGAAACCGTCACTCCGCCGGAGTTTGCCAAAATATCCGGCACTACCAGGATACCTCTCCTTGCCAGTTTTTCGTCCGCCTCGGAAGTAATTGGGCCGTTGGCCATTTCCAAGACTACTTTCGCTTTTACCTTTCCGGCATTCGCATCCGTGATTTGGTTCTCTAAAGCGGCCGGCACCAGAATATCACAGGTCAGTTCCAGCAATTTTTTGTCTGATACTTTCTCATAGTTCTTGCAGTCACACACCGTACCGGTACAATAACATCCGCTAGTTAAACCTTTCTTCTTTTTTGTATCCATTACATATTTCGGGTTGAGACCTTTACCACGCTTGTCATAGATATTCCCCCGCGAATCTGAGATGGCAATTATTTTATACCCTGCCTGATACGCGAATCTGGCAAAATGATATCCGACATTACCAAGCCCCTGGATTACGATCTTTGTATTTTTGGGATTGAGTTTCAGTTTTTTAGCAACTTCTTGTAACAAATAAAACCCACCCAGTCCAGTAGCCGCTTCCCTGCCTTGAGAACCGCCTAAAGCCAGGGGTTTCCCGGTTAGTACCGCCGGTGTCGGATGACCGACCAATTTGCTGTATTCATCCACCATCCACCCCATTATCTTCGGGTTAGTATTAACGTCCGGCGCTGGTACATCCAGGTTCGGGCCAATAAAGTCCCGCACAGCATTAATATAACCCCTAGAGAGCCTTTCTAGCTCTCCTTCAGAAAGCTGTTTTGGATCAACTTTAATTCCGCCCTTCCCTCCGCCAAACGGGATATTAGCTACAGCTGTTTTCCAAGTCATCAATGCCGCTAAGGCTTTTACCTCATGCAAGTTGGCCTGGGGGTGGAAACGAATACCTCCTTTATACGGACCGCGGTCATTGTTGTATTGAACCCGGTAGCCTTCAAAAACTTTCCAAGTCTGGTCATCCATTTTTACCGGAATAGCAAACTGAAATGTTCTATAAGGAACTTTCAATATCTCATAAATATTCTGGTCCAAGCCGATTAAGTCTGCCGCTTTTTTAAGCTGTTCTAATGTGTTTGTAAAGGGATTCTTGGTTGTTGCCATTTTATATATAGATTAATAGTTATTTGTATTCTTCCAAAGCAATCTTCAAAATTTCCATTGCTCTTTTTAACTGCTCTGTTTCAAGCACAAATGCAATGCGAATTTCATTCTTACCCGCGCCCTTTGTTTCGTAGAAACCGGCAGCCGGGGCGAACATAACTGTTTCATTATTATGACTGAACTCTTCAAGCAACCAGCGGCAGAAATATTCTGCGTTAGCAATCGGCAATTCTGCGATTAGATAGAGTGCCCCCTGCGGGAGATAGAATTTTACGCCGGGAATTTTTTGTAAATATTTTGCGACTACATCTCTTCTTTTTTTATATTCCTTAACCATAGGAGTAATATATTTTGCCGGCTCCTGTAGCAGAGGCACCACTGCTAGCTGATCAATTGTCGGTGACGAAAGTCTGCCTTGGGCGAATTTCAAAACATTTTCCATAACACTTTTGTTTTTTGAAGCAACGCAACCGATGCGAGCACCACAGATATTAAAACGTTTGGAAACACTGTCCACGATAATAATCCGATCCTGGATTTTTTTAAACTCCATCATACTGACTGCTTTGCCTTCGAATACTATCTCACGATAAACTTCATCAGCAATGATAAAAATATTATGTTTTTTTGCCAGCGCAGCGATCCTCCCTAGCTCTTCCCTGGTATAAACTGTACCGGTCGGATTAGAGGGATTACAAATAATGATTGCCTTGGTTTTCTTGGTAATTTTCTTTTCGATCAATTCATCGGGTGGTAGATGAAAACCATCTGCGAGGAATGTCTGAACCGGCACCGGAATTACCGAGGCCATCCGGGCATACGTAATGTAATTAGCATATAGTGGTTCAAAAATAATCACTTCATCACCCGGATCAGCTACAGTCATCAGAGTAAAAATAATTGCTTCACTGCCCCCCGTTGTTACAATAATATCCTCACTTTCAAAAGGAATATTATTTTTGTGATAATAATCTTTCCATGCGCTTATCGCATCAGTATACCCTTCTGACGGGGCATATGCCAAAGTCCTTTCTGCGAACTTTCTGACTTCTGTATAAAATCTTTTCGGGGTTTTTAAATCAGGTTGTCCAATATTTAAATGATAAACTTTAACCCCTCTCTTTTCTGTTTCACTGGCAACTGATGACAATTTTCTAATCGAAGAAGCGTGCATCCCAGCTGCACGAAAAGAAATTGGGGTTGAGTTTTCTAAAGACATACGTCTTGATTTATGTTTAATTTTTTCTGCCCCAGTCCACACCGGCTGTTTTTCCTGCTTTATGCTGTAAGAATTTATAAGCCTGCAAAGCGGCTTTTGCTCCCTCGCCCGCTGAAATTACTATCTGTTTATAGGTAATATCCGTAACATCTCCGGCCGCAAATACACCCGGATAAGATGTTTCACAATTGCTGTTAATCTTGATCTGATTGCGTTCATTGCGTTCCACTAAATCCTTCACAATCCCAGTTTTAGCAATATAACCCACTTCCACAAACACACCGTCACATTTAATTTCCTTTGCTTCGTTTGTCTGATTGTTTTTTACTTGTATCGCACTAACAGTATTTTCTCCGGTTATTTCTGCTATTTCCGTATTCATTAACATCAAAACGTTATCTCTTTCTTTGAGTTTTTCTAATATTATTTTTTCTCCTCTGAACTCGTCACCCCTATGGATCAGATACACTTGTTTAGCAATTTTAGAAAGCAGTTCGGCAGAATCCAAAGCAGAATTCCCTCCGCCCACCACGACAACAGTTTTGTTCTTAAACAATGGCCCGTCACAGGTAGAGCAATACGACACTCCTTTGTTTTTGAATTCTGACTCGCCCGGGACATTGAGGTCCCGCGGTGTTAATCCGAATGCCAGAATAATTACCTTTCCGTAAAATTCATCGTCGGCAGTCCTTACCAGGAACTGATCATCTGTTTTTTCAATCTGACTTACTTCGCGATAAACAATTTCCGCACCGTATTCTTCCGCCTGTTTTCTAAACCTTTCCATAATATTAAGTCCGGTTTCCTTCCCAAGCCCGGGATAATTCTCCACCAAACCGGCAATCGAAGCCTGCCCACCTAAATCTTTTGTAAGCACTACCGTCTTCAGTGTCCTGCGCGCAGCATAAATAGCCGCAGTCAGGCCGGCTGCTCCGGCGCCAATAATAATGCAGTCATATTCTCTTGCAGCGGACATTATTTATTGTTTAATTATATATTTTCGTCAATTACCTTTTGCAGTTCTTCCTTGGACTGTGCTCCGATTGATTGTTTCACTACCTCCCCGTTCTTAAAAAACAAAAAGGTCGGGATACTCATGACACCGTATTTTTGTGTCGTCGTCTGGTTTTCATCGATATTCATTTTAGCAATTTTGACTGCCTTACCTTCATTATCTTTTACTAACTCTTCCATCACCGGCAACATTATTTTGCATGGTCCACACCATTCAGCCCAAATATCCACTAAAACCAACTTATCTGCTTTTAGTACTTCCGCATCAAAAGTACTGTCATTAATTTCGATACCTGCCATTTTATTATTCCTTTCTTAATTATGTTATTTTAAATAAATTAGATGTAATCTTTTCTAAATCTTGTGACTTTTTCTTTATACTTCCTTCTCCAGTTAAACACTCCCTAGACTCATTGCGTAATACGTTTACTCCCAAAGAATCCAACGATGCTCTTGCCGCCATCAGTTGGGTAATTATCTCTCCGCAATTGCGCTTACTTTGTAGCATTCTTTCAATCCCCTTCAGCTGGCCAATAATCCGCCGGAGATGAGCTTGATTCTTGGGTATTGGTATTTTAGCAGTGTCTGTCATAATAGTGTAATTGTTACATACCCCCCCAGGGTATACTGACAATATTAGACCAATTACGAATTATTGTCAAGCCGACATATAAAGTATAGTAAAAAAATGCCCCAACCAATAGTGGTGAGGCGAATGGAAAACAGGAATGTGCGAAATACTAATCCCGTCTGGGCTTGTGCTTGATGCGCGGGGGTTTCCCCAAAGCGATCTCGTCAGCGATCTCCTTACGATGGACCGGGATGTCCTTGGGGGCGGTGATTCCGATCTGGACCTGGTCGCCACGGATGTCGACAATCATGATCGAAATTTGGTCTCCGATCACGATCACTTCGTTGAGTTTGCGACTCAAGATCAGCATGGGTCTTCCTCCTTGAAGGGTCAAACTACCCCCGCAAAATAACGAGAGCCAAATTACAATAGCAAGGATTAAATTTTAATGCAAGTATTTGTTCTACGTGGAACAATAATCAAAAACCGCCCTGTTTACATAGGACGGATCACTAATATTTTAATTAATTAAACTTCAAATTACTAAACTTATATAAATGCATTTACTTAGTTGTAGTCTTTGAGCAATTGAAACCACCAACGAAGTAATTAATTAATGCCATGAATAACGCCGTAGACATTACGAGCGAGCTACAAACTCGTGAGGGGTAAATCGAGTGGTGGAGATGAGGGGACTCGAACCCCTAACCCCTTCCATGCCATGGAAGTGCTCTACCAATTGAGCCACATCCCCGTATATACTCCAGTATTTCTCTACGTCTATCCAATTCAGAGTAATCAAATTATATTATGCTTAACACAATATGTCTAGACGATGATACTTATACTATTTATATTCCCGACTATTTATAATATTCATCTGATTCTTAAAGTAATACTTCGATTTGTGATTAGTATTGTTTACCCATATATCACTAGAATTTGTATTGCATCAAACAATAATATATTTACATTCGTCATGAATTACATTAATCCTGATATTGATTGTCACTACTAAACATTGAATAAAAGATAAATGTTCCACGTGGAACATTTATTCATATCTATATAAGAATGGGGAATTTATTCAAGTATTTTTAACATTGATCCGTGTCTGGTGGAGATACTGGGAATCGAACCCAGGCCTCAGCAATGCGAATGCTGCGTAATGCCTCTTTACTATATCCCCAGCAAACATGGATCAATATTTGGCGTCTAATTAAACTATAGAAACAATATAATATACAGTGGTGCCCCCGGCAGGAATCGAACCTACATTTAAAGCTTAGGAGTCTCTCGTTCTATCCATTGAACTACGGGGGCAAATATAAACAAATAACTCGCTATTAGCACTACCCATTATCAGCCCAAGATCCACGTCTTTGAAGCAAACTGATCCACCCTAGGTAGAAACAATGGGTGTAAATCTCATATATACCCAAACATATAAACCACTCACTTACCCAAATTAACTATATGCTGGGATATACCACCGCAAAGTCACTAACAAACACAAATTCCAATAATTTGCAGATACGGGCTTCTATATGAATTCAACAAATTAGCACAAGAGGGGATACTTTGCTCGTCTTTTGCGTCGTACAACTATTTTATTACAGCTCCGGCAATCTTTTTACCAAGATTAGCAATTATCTCAGTGTTTTTGTCCAAATATACTAAAGCAGTCAAAACGACCGTGAATAGTATAACAACCGCTAATAGGGTAATTAAATCACTTCTCAAATATGAAGTTTCTTTTTTTTCTTCTTCCATAATATTTTTCTAACTACGTATATTCTAATTAAAAAGTGATAATTGCACAAGTGATATTGACGGATATATCTATTTTATGTTGTAGTATGTTAGTTATCCACAGATTACCATATGAACATCTGTTTGCATATGTATTTTTGGACTAGAACCCCCAAAGTACCTAAGACCCCTTTGAAGCTATTAATTTCAAGTTCAGTTAATCGCCTGCTCATTGAGCTGTATAACTATCACTACCCAAAGCTATCTTACCAACAATCAAAAAACCTCCCCGGTGGGGGAGGATTTTACTTTATAAAGAGACGGGTGGGGCAGATTTATTTTTACCAAGTTCTTTTGCGTTAAATAGTCTTTCCTTATTATCTCCGACAGAATCTTCCACGATCATTTTTTCTTTACTAATCGAAATGACTTGTGATTTATTAATAAGCAGTTCTTTTGAAAAAAACTCTTCAATCAGATTACTGCTCCTGATAATATATTGCTCCACCTCGTGCGTATCAACATTGATAATTAATTCAGAAATTTTTCCCAATTCTTCACCTGAATTTGTAAAAACAGAGAGGTGTAGAAGTTTTTTGGAAGAAATTTTCATGATTATTTTTGATCAATGACTTCAGGTTGCCCGGATTTATTTTTTTTATCTCTAAAAATCAGATACTGCTGACCAACCTGAAACAAAGTAGAGGTCGCCCAATAAAGAGTTAGCCCCGCAGGGAATTGGATACCGAAAATGACAGTAATCACCGGCATGAAATACATCATTTGACGATTCATAGCCGCGGCTTTCCCTTCATCTTTACTGCCCTTGGTATCAATTTCCGGTTTTCTGCGCATCATCATTTTCCCCTGCAAGAATTGCAGTCCGCCGGCGATAAGGGCCAGGATATAATTTCCTTTTTTTGCCAAATCGACAAAGCCCAGAAACATGGCATTAATCGGCGTTGTAGCATATACATCCTTTAAATACCCGTATAAATGCTGTACTTGGTCAGCAACCAGAATCCCAGTTTGCGAATCAGTTGTTAAGCCCCCAAAAAACACTCTGTATAAGGCGATCAATATTGGTAGCTGAATCAACAAGGGGAGACAGGAAGAGAAGGGATTTACCTTATTTTCCTTGTAAAAACTCATCAGCTGTTTGCCCATTTCCTCACGATTATCCTTATATTTAGCCTTAATTGCGTCTAATTTAGGCTGGGTTTCCTGCAGCGTCTTCTGTGATTTAATCGATGATCGAGATGGCAGATAAAGCACTAGTTTAATCAATAAAGTAAGGACAATTATCGCAATCCCCAGGTCTTTCCAGGGCAAAATATCATAAATATAAATAAGACCGTTAAAGAGTGGTTCGTAGAGTACTGTGTTGAAAAATGCTGCCATAATTAGTTTTAAATTACTTATTTAAATCTACTGGATCATAACCACCTTGACTATGGGGGTTACATTTTAAGATGCGTTTTGCCGATTTTATCCCACCTCTTACAACCCCAAATTTCCCTACTGCCTGATACGTATAATCCGAGCAGGTTGGGAAGTATTTACAATAACCATAGGGGTGTTTATAGGCAAATAGCCCGTGGTCAGGAGATAATGTTCTTTGATAAGCTTTAACCAATAATAAAACCGCCTTGCGCGGCAATAAAACCAGCTCATTAGTCCTTCTTCTCGGCATATAATCGTGATTTCCTAAACAATCTTTCAATTTCTTTTTCTATTTCGGTGAACTTTTTATTTTTTACTCCTGGTCGGGCGGAAATAATAAAGTCATACCCGGGTAAAATATCTTCAAGTTGTTTCTTGATAATCGCTCTCATTCTTCTCTTCAGTAGATTGCGATCAACGCTGTTTTTATAAATTTTAGAAGAGATAACAAAGCCAAAACGACTGTCCTCCTTTTTTCCTTTCTTGAGATACCGCAGAGAAAGCGCGGGCAGAAAAACCGAGTTTCTCCTTTCGTAGACTTTTTTAAAGTCCACCTCATTGGTTAGGCGGTATTTTTTCGGAAGCATGATAAGAAAAATTTAGGCAGATAACTTAGCCCGCTTTTTTGCTCTTCTTCTTTTCAAGACCTTTTTCCCAGTATGAGAACTCATTCTTTCTCGAAAACCGTGAGTCTTTTGTCTTTTTCTTTTCTTCGGCTGATATGTTCTTTTAGGCATCTTTTTCTTTTATGATTTTTCTGTTACCTAATTATAAGTATATGTAGTCTATCAGACGAGGAGATGAAGGTCAACGCCTAAAAATATCCTTAAAATATTTATCCTCACTTTTTCCACAGATTATGAACAAGGTCGTCTCGTTTTACCGATATCTGTCTTTAATGTTTTGTGGTATAGTCAGTATTAGTCAATATTTAGCAATAATCTTTACATGATATGACAAAGGAGCAGTTGTGGCAGGCGGTCTTAGGGGAGTTAGAACTATCGCTGAGTAAAGCCAACTTTACCACTTGGTTTAATAATACCTTTGTTTCAGAGTTTGAAGATAATGTAGTAGTAATTGCCGTCCCGAATACTTTCACAAAGACATGGTTTGAAAATAAATATCATGGGGCTATTGCCCAGGCTTTGCAAAATGTAACAGATGGTGGGGTTAAAGAAGTGACTTATAAGGTAGAGTCTTCTAAGAACCCCAAGAATGGCATGATTGCTAAAACCCAAACCACAGAAGCAGATCGAAAGGTTGACTCACTGAAGAAGAAAGATTCTGCAGAAGCAAATAATGGATTAAACCCCTTATATACTTTTGAGAATTTTGTCGTCGGCAAAGGAAATGATCTGGCGAAAGCTGCTTGTATCGCAACCGCGGAAAAACCAGGGATTATTTATAATCCTCTTTTCATTTACGGTGGTGTTGGGCTGGGTAAGACCCATTTACTACAGGCGGTTGGGCATCGCACTATGGAAGTTTATAATAACAAAAAGGTTGTTTATGTCACGTGCGAGAGTTTCACTAATGATTTTATTCAAGCGGTTAGTAACGGCCGGACAGAAAAATTTAAAGATTTTTATCGTTCTGTCGATGTTCTTTTGATTGATGACATCCAGTTTCTAGCCACTAAAGAAAGAACCCAAGAAGAGTTTTTTCATACCTTCAATGCCTTACATCAAGCCAGAAAACAAATTGTGATCAGTTCTGACCGCCCACCAAAAGCAATCCCAGCTCTTGAGAAAAGGCTGATTTCCCGCTTTGAATGGGGGATGATTGCTGACATCTCCAGCCCGGATCTTGAAACCAGAACCGCAATTCTAGAAACCAAGTGCCGGGAAAAGGGCTACGAATTGAGTAATGAAATTCTTTCTTCTATCGCCGCCTCCGTTCACAATAACGTTCGTGAGCTTGAGGGGGCTTTAAACCGCATCATTGCCCACCATCAATTGAATAACAGCGTACCTACACTAGAATCAACAAGAGAAGTGTTGTCCGCACTAGCTAACACGCCACGAAAAGGCGCTTTAACCCCAAAACAAGTTATTTCTACGGTTGCGGAATTTTATGAAATTAGCATTAAAGACTTGACCGGGGAAAGTAGAAAAAAAGAACTGGTGGTCCCCAGACAGATCTCTATGTTTTTAATGAGAGAAGAAATAAAGACCTCCTACCCGAGTATTGGGCAAGAGGTTGGTGGCAGAGACCACACAACAGCAATGCATGCATACATGAAAATTACCAAAGAAGTTGAAGAAAATGAAAAAATCAAACAAGAAATTGATCTGATTCTTCAAAGGCTTTATAATAATTAACTTTTTGGTGGAAAAGATTGTTGATAAAGGATGTAGATAATTTGTTTAGAAGTCAGAAGTATTTCTTCATTTAAACTGGTGCACAGTACACTCATCTACTTATCCAAAACAAAGTGTTAATAAAAACTTCTTAAAACAAAAGAGAAAGTAAAGAATCACGATCGTTATCCACTTATTAACATTATTACTACTATAATTAATATAATATACTATGAAACTATATTGTACTCAGGAGAATTTAAACAGGGGATTAAATATTGTCAGTCATCTTGCAGGTAAAAATACCACCTTGCCAATACTTGATAATATTTTAGTGAGTATTGAAAATGGAGTAATTCAACTTTCCACCACAAATTTGGAAATGGGGATCAGTTGTAAAATAAGAGGCAAGGTTGAAAGCGAAGGGAAAACAACTATCCCGGCGAAACTGTTTGCTGATTATGTCAGTCTTTTACCAAACGAAAAAATTTATATAGAAGAAACAGAAAAAAAGATTTATATCAGTTGCACAGATCAAGAGACGACAATTCAAGGGATGTCGGCGGAAGATTATCCACTGATCCCGTCTTTAGAAAAAAAGAATAAAATTGTAATCAAAGCCGAGGACTTAAAAAATGTAGTTAGGGAAACACTGTTCGCGGCGGCCTATGATGAAACTAGACCGGAAATCAGCGGAGTATTAGTCAAAATAGAGGGTAATAAAGCAAGGTTTGTTGCCACAGACAGTTACCGGTTGGCTGAAAAAACAATAATTATTGACGCAAAAGAGGTGGGAGATGTGGAAAGTATCTTACCTTCCAGAACACTACAAGAGTTGGTTAGGATTGTCGGGATGTCTCAGGTAGAAGAAATAGAGATGTATATAGCAGAGAATCAGGTGTTGTTTTGTCTTGATGACGTTGAAATTATTTCCCGGGCAATTGAGGGTAATTACCCGGATTACCAGCAGATAATTCCAAAAGATAAAAAAACCGCAGTGCTTGCCAATAAAGAAGACCTGTTGAAAGTAATAAAAACAACCAGCTTGTTTTCCAAGAGCGGAATTAATGATGTAAATCTAAAAGTCGTTACGGAAAATAAAGAATTGATTGTGTCAGCAATTAATTCACAGTTGGGTGAAAACATATCGAGAATGAAAGTGGAGATTGAAGGCGAAGATAACCAGATAGTTTTCAATCATCGTTACCTTCTGGACGGATTGCAAAGTATTAATTCCGAAAGAGTATCGCTGGAAATAATTAATAATACCAATCCAGGGGTAGTTAGGCCGGAAAATGACGAAAATTATGTCTATATAATTATGCCGATAAAGCAGTAGGGAATTATGAGAAAGATAGAAAATCTTCTGGAGGATTCTCTGGTACGTGCCGGAATCGAACAAAAGATAAATACAATGAGGGTAATTTATGAAGTAAAGAAAATATTTCTTGGTATGTTTGGGATAAATTCCCGCTATACTATTGTTCCTAAAACGATCAAAGAAAAAATGTTGGTGGTTGAGGTAAGAAATGAATCAGATATCGAAGAAGTTAAAAATCGCGAAGAAGAGATTCTGGTTGAATTGGAAAATAAACTAAAAAAAACCGCAGTAAAAAGATTGCGCTTCCAAGTAAGATAACTTTTTATTCGATAACTAAAGGCAAGAGGTCGCTCGTTGCCCTTTTGTTATTTCTAGTAGTTACAGAAATGTATAAATTATATGATCCTGTCTCCGGATAATCTTGCCACTGAATAGTATTGGAGTTTGACCCCGGGTTGGTAATGGAATTGATTAGTGTGGGAGATGAGACCCCTGGTTGGGAGTAATATAAACTAATTTTTTCGATACCTTCTGGGCTATATGAATAGCTATTGATCGACAGCGGGAAATTATTCTGGTTGAAAATATCATTTGCGCTGGGGGATACAAAATAAACAGTTGCCGAAAGATTGGAACTATAAGTAAAGTTGACGCTCTCTTGGGAACTGTTGGCAACTTCATCATAAGCGACTACTGTTAAAGTATGCTTGCCATTGGTGAGATTGAAAGCGGAGTAGGTTGTTTGGAAAGGGGTATTAGTTACGGTTTCTACCAAAGTCTTATCAATATAGTATTCCACCTTAGTAATCTCATGATTATCTTTAGCCGAGAATTGTGCCGAGACGGAAAAGGTTTCCTCATTCAGTTCGGCATCTTTAGCCGGCTTTTTTATAGTAACGGTCGGTTGTTGGTCCGATGGTCTGAAATTACAATCTTCAAAAACTTCCTGACCAGCAGATACATAACCATTTCTTTGTGCCCACGCGCGGACCGGGGCTTCCCACTGATTGTACTGCGGATCACTTGTCGGATTGGATGGTATTGGACCATCCGGATCATTTTTGTCGACATAATGAAGAATGGTATGCGTTTCTTTATAGCTTACCTCCTTGGTATATTTTGAGGGGTATGAATCAATACAGCTTTGCGGGATTGTTTTGCCGGAATAAATGTCGACTACCCTGGTTGTTACTGTGTCGATTTCTCCCCTTAAGATCGGCTTCTTTGAATCATTTGGTGCTGGAGCATTGAAAGTTTCTACTGGTGAACCGACTAAGACTCTCTTCATAAACTGATTCCAAATTGGTGCCGCAACAATTGACCCGTCGGCACCGTGGGACATTTCCGAGTTATCATTATTCCCAACCCAAACACCAGCGGCAATGGATGGGGTATAACCCATTGTCCAGGCGTCTTTATAGTCGTTAGTAGTACCTGTTTTGGTTGCCACGGGGCGATCCGGTAAGGTTAAGTAGTTGGAAGCACCGAAAATATATGCCCGAGCATCATTATCAGTAAGTATGCTGTTTAATTGTCGTACGGCATTTTTGTCAATTACTTCCGTTCCTTCTGATTCGGTGAATTCTTCTAAAACTTTACCATCCCGGTCTTCAACTTTCATAATAGCGGTATGGGGGTGACGTACTCCTTCGCGGGCCAATGTGGAATAAGCGGAAACATGTTCCAATAATTTTACGTCACCACCGCCTAATACTAAGGAAAGCCCATAGCGATCGGGGTCGTTTAGTGTGGTATAACCAAGATCGTGTGCGGTGTCGATTACATTATTAACCCCGGCTAAGTAAAGCGTTTTCACAGCTGGTATATTGAGTGATCCCGCCAAAGCTTTTCTCATTGATACGGGTCCTCGCTCACCACCATCATAGTTTGAAGGAGAATAGTCTCCGAAGTCTGTTTTCAAATCGAATAGCATGGTTTCCGGAGTATATCCTCTCTCAAAGGCGGTAACATAGGCGATTGGTTTAAAAGATGATCCTGGTTGGTTACCACGGATTGCTATATTGACTTGCCCGTCGATGTTTTCATCAAAATAATTACGCGAACCGACCATGGTTAAGATTTGCCCCGTTTTGGTGTCAATAGCAACCAAGGCGGCATTTTCAGCGTTGTATCGGGCTTCGTTTTTCGGAACCTGCTCTGCAATTATCTCCTCTGCTATTTTTTGTTTATCATAATCAAGCGTGGTGATGACTTTCAGTCCTCCCTCTTCGACTACTCTTTCGCCGTATTTTTCTGTTAGTAATTCCTTAACATACATTACAAAGTGCGGTGCTTCAATATCTGTAGATTGAGAAACAAAAACTAACTCAGTGTTTTTCGCTTCTTCCGCCTGTGTTTCAGTAATATATCCTTGTTCAACCATGAGATCTAGAATATATTGCTGCCTGCCTATTAAAATGTCCTTATTTGATCCATAAGGAGAATAGCGGGTAGGGGCTTGTGGTAGAGCTGCAAGAATAGCCGCTTCTGCTAGATTGATATCCTGTACATTCTTGCCAAAATATTTTTGACTGGCTGTTTGTACACCATATGCAGTTGATCCGTAGGGTATCTCATTTAAATACATCTGCAAAATCTCATCCTTTGAAAATTTATTTTCAATCTGGTATGACAGTATCCATTCTTTAATTTTTCTAGTTACGGTTCTTTCGTCAGTAAGGATTGAATTTTTAACAAATTGTTGAGTTAGAGTTGAGCCACCTTGAGCGCTCCCGCCCCTTAATTTTTGTAGTACTACACCTCGAAATATACCCCAAAGACTTACACCACCGTGCTTATAGAAGTTCTTATCCTCCATGGATATTGTTGCTTGTTCTAGGTAGTCAGGAATATCTTTCAAAGTAACAAGAGTTCTTTTTTTGTCACCATAAATCTCGTATAAAAGATGTTCGCCGGTGCGGTCAAATATTTGAGTACTTTGTGCAATATTTCTTTCCAGAATCTTATCTGGATCAGGCAGGTCTCTGGAAATCCATGCGAACATGCCGATTACCACTACGACCCCGGCTAGAAATAGAATACCGAAAAGCCTGAGATAAAAAGCTTTACCTTTGTGTTTTTTGGTTTTTTTACCTGTTTCCGGAGAGCCAACCGGCCGGCTTTTCCAGGAACGCTGGTATTTGGGTGATAATTGTGGTATTGGCATGGGTTCAAATGAAAAACAATAATAGCTTAATTATTGTTGCTTTGTCAAAGCCTGTTTAGCTAGCATTGCCGCTCCGATAATTGCACTATTTTTCAGCGAAGAGATTCTGATTGAGCAGGGTCGGATCAGTGATCTTCTGGCCATTTCTTTGTGCATGGAAAGAGTAAAGAACTTCCATGCCTGGCTGATTTTTCCACCGAGTACAATCACGTCAGGGTCATAAACATTGATTGTATTAACTAGCCCGATGCCGAGATATTTACCCATTTCTCGCCAGGCGCGTAGAGCTTTAACATTACCGCGTTTCGCTAGCTTATAAAGACCATATCCGTCTGTGGTCGGCAGGTCATATTTTCTGGCCAGCCAGGCGACCCCCTTTTTACCGACGTATTGTTCAAAACAGCCGGAGTTACCACATTCGCATTGCGGTCCGTTGTAATCCAGAGTGGTGTGCCCGATTTCCGAAGCTTCTTTTCTGCCATGGTATATCTTCTGGTCAATCACCAGCCCCCCGCCGATCCCTGTGCCCAGAGTAATACCGGTTACAATATCATGGTGTTTCCCTTTCCCTACCAATGCTTCTGCTAAGGCGAAACAATTCGCGTCGTTGTCTAAGAATACCGGTAGACTGAAAGCGCGTTCCAGACGACTCTTGATTAGAGAACCTCGAACGGGTATGTTAACCGCTGCCGGCCAACCTAAACCGATTCCAGCGCAGTCCGGTGATGATTGTAAAAGTTGGCGTACATTTTCAACTACCTTTTTTATAATTAGCCTTTGGCGATGACGAGTCGGTACCAAGGTGGTAAAAGTTTCCAGCACCTTGCCCTTAGCAGAAACAAGCCCACCCTCTAAAGTGGTCCCGCCCATATCGATTCCGATGTATGTTTTTTGTTTCATTTGTGTCTTTCTATTATATCAGGAGTGGTGTATAATTTGAATATCTAAGCCTTATTTCCCAGCAAAAGTGAACAAAAAAGAGTTACAACAAGAACTATTATCCCGCGGTGTTGAAGAAATAATTGATCGGAAGAATTTAGAGAAAAAATTAAATTCCGGAAAAAAATTACGGATTAAACTTGGTATCGATCCGACCAGCCCTAATTTGCATATTGGGAGAACAATCCCCCTACTGAAGTTGCGTGACTTTCAGGGGTTGGGGCACAAAATAGTTTTTATCATCGGTGATTTTACCGGCGTGATCGGCGATACTTCGGATAAAGAAAGTGAACGGCCGATGTTGGATGAAAAGGAAGTAGCGCAAAATATGAGAAGCTATGTTAAACAGGCTGAGAAAATATTAGATATCGAAAAATGTGAGATTCGTTACAATAGTGAGTGGTTGAAAAAGCTGGACTATCATAATATCGGCAAGCAGGCGGACATTTTTTCTCTGAATGAATTCATCTCCCGGGAGAATATCGCAAAACGGCTGGATGCCGGCAAGCGGGTATCTTTGCGCGAACTGCTTTACCCTCTGATGCAGGGTTATGACTCGGTTGCGGTAAGGGCAGATGTAGAAATTGGCGGGACAGACCAAAGATTCAATTTATTAGCAGGTCGTGAACTACAAAGGAACTATGGGCAAGTCGCTCAGGACATAATTACCAATCCGCTGATTGAAGGTCTGGACGGACGCAAAATGAGTTCCAGTTGGGGTAATACAATTGATCTACTAGATCCGGCGGAAGAGATTTATGGAAAAGTTATGTCACTACGTGATGAGTTGATTATCCGCTATTTCGTTTTGACGACCCGCGTACCACTTAAAGATATTGAAATATACGAAAAAGATTTGAAAGCAGGTAAAAATCCGCGCGACTATAAAATGAAGCTGGCATATGAACTGGTGAGATTTTATCATTCGGAAAAAGCAGCGAGGCAAGCAGGGGGAGAATTTACCAAAGTATTTTCCAATAAAGAAAAACCTTCCAACATTCCAAAGACAAATATTAAGTACGGCGATTATTTAATCCCCGATTTACTGGTTGAATTAAAATTAGCTAAGAGTAAAAGCGAAGCTCGTCGTTTAGTCGAACAGGGTGGTGTCAGAATTGATGCTAAAGTAAAAACTGATTGGAAGGAAAAAGTGAAGGTGCGGCAAGACACGCTGGTGCAGGTAGGTAAGAAGAAGTTTGTTGAAATTGGATAAATACAATTTGATGCCCAAAATAAAACTTATAATTTTTGACTGGGATGATGTTTTTACACTTGGTTCAAAAGAAGGTTATTTTAAATGTTATCACCAAGCGCTAATTGGTGTTGGAGTATATCTAGAACCAAAAGAAGAGAAAAAAAGAATCCTAGCTAAATGGGGTCAATCTCATCAAGAAGAGCTTAGAGAGTTATTAAAAGAAAGGCCTGAATTATTAAATCAGGCTTGTAGTATTTATAAAGAAAAACTGTTTGGCAATACATTTATTGATTGTCTATCGTTGGTCCCCGGCGCTATTGGGCTTTTAAATAGATTAAGTAAAAATTATCTACTTACAGTCGCTACTGGGCTCAATCCAGTCATAATGAAGGAAAGAGTTTTTCCAAAATTTAAGATTCCGGATGTATTTTCTCAAATTATTTCAACCCATGATATTAATGATCCTAAAAAACACAAACCAAGTCCTTACATTGCCAATGAAATCTTAAAACACCATAACGTTTTACCCAGTGAAGCATTATTGGTTGGCGATGCTGAAAATGATGTACTTATGGCTTATAGCGCGAATATAATACCTGTAGCTGTTCTTACCGGCCATCTAAGCAAAAAAGAAGCGAAATTATTAAATGTAAAGTATATAATTGATAATATTGTGCAGATTGATAAAGTATTAGAAGAATTAGGTTAAAATATAATAATAATTTTGTGATTGTTTCATTAAATATAGAATTCGAAAAAGCCGTACGTTTACTGGCGGAGCAAATGCCTGTGTCGGATGAAAACAGCAGGAAACCAATTTTATTCCATAATATTCGTGTTGGTGTTTATTTGTATGAAAATGGTTATTCGCGGGATATTGTTCTGGCGGGTGTTTTGCATGATGCAATTGAATGGGCTGATATTGGCGAGGATTTATTGAAAGATGAATTTGGTGATAATGTGGTAAGACTTGTTTTGGCAAGTACAAAGGACGATTCAATTGCTGATCAGAAAGAAAAGACCAATGAGTTAATAATACGCTGTGTACAAAACGGACAGGAGGCTCTGATTATTAAGGCCGTTGATATTATTGACAGCTTTAAGTGGTATTCCGGTCAAAATAACAAAGATCAACTGCAATATTGTATGAGAAACGCTGATGCTATATTAAAATTTAAGCCAGAAGATTTTAAGGATAAGATATTTAACGAACTGGAGACCTGGCAAGAAAGGTTTGCAGATTTAGCTAAATAAAATCATATTTTTGCATGAAAGAAACCCCTGATTATGGGGTTTTATGATCCGATTAATTTCTAAGAAAGTAATTATTTTTTTGGATAAATTACGATCATCACCCTGCGTCCGTTGGCTGGGTCGCCGTTGTTCCAGTCATGAGTAGCATTGATCAAAACATCCGGATCGTAGACATAATCGTGCCCTTTGCGGGTGCCGGGGTCATTGGTAATAATCTGGGTTTCTGTCCAACCTTTGACCACCAGTGCATGATAGAGCGGCCCTGGCTGTTTAAAGTTCGGATTGCCAAGCTCGCGTCCCGCGGAGAGCAGGATCACCGGTCTTCCTTGGGTAACTTGTTGTTTAATGTCATTTATTGTGATGTCATAAATTACATCCACTTTATTGTAATGATAAAAATCTTTGATCAGCTGTGCGGTTTCTTCCGCAGAAGTGCTCTTATAATCCCCATATTGTAAGTTTTCAAAATCAACCAGCGCAAGCAGTTCATTGTCCGCGGTTTGAGCGTCTTCAAATGGCTTGTTTTCATAAAAACGATGCACCATTAAAAGTGCTGCCTCCTCACAAGTGTCTTCATGAATTTCGTCCCAATTCGAAAGTGGCGCCTGTGAAGTGAAGGGAACATCCAGATTTAATGTGGTAGGAATGCTAGTCGAGATATTTGTATTAGTTGGATTTGCATTGATGTTTGCGGTATTGGTGTTTTGATTTGAATTTGCATTTGCCGAGATATCATTGTATGAAACTGCGTCAGGCACCGGTTCTTGGAACTGTTTTTTGACCCAATCAGAAACCGGCACGCGGTACCAGTAAAGTACGGCGAGTAATACAGTGGTGATAGTTATGCTGATGAATATTTTTTTCTTCATGGTCTCTTGATTGAATCAGGAAGATTATCCCATTACGACCGCTTTGTCAAGCCACTAAGGCGCTTAAGCCAATTACGGATGATATCAGTATTCTCATCGTGCAGGGCATTACTTACCAGAAAATAAATGAATGCGCCGATTAAAACTCCGCTACCAATTTGTATAATCCCCATCAATGTTCCGGCAGTAAAAGCGGAACGAAACCACCACAAATAAACAGAGAGAATAGCTGACATAATCAGCGTGGCGATGATGCTAGTACGGGTGGTTTTTATGAAAGACTTAATATTGAATCCCTGTACCCGTTTATGGAGCATCAATAGAAGTAATGCTAATTGTAACGCATTCGCAACAGCGAATCCGAGTGGAAGTCCTGCCACGCCAATCCATCGTGTGAAAGCAAGGGCGCTAAAAATATTAGTAGCAGTCATTGCCAGCGAAATAAGTAAGGGGATCTTAGTATCCAATTGTGCATAGAAAGCGCGCAGTAGTAAATGAACGACACTTTCCAAGGGTGTCACCAGACAAAATACGCCAAGTGTGAAAGCGGTGGCGCGCATGTTGGTATTTGTGAATTGTCCTCCGCTGAAGAGGACGTCCGCGATTTCATAGCGGAGCAGAAACATGCCTACTCCGGCCGGCAGAGTAAAGAAAAGAATTCGGGAAAATGTACGGCGGATATGTTCTACGAATTTTGGCCAGTCGTTTGTACTTGCTGCATCGGTGAGCGTCGGTGAAACGGCGGTAGCCAAGGCGATCCCAAACAGACTAACGGGCAGACTTTGCAAATTTCTGGATAAATTAAAAATGGCAATACTTCCGACCGCTAGCGTCGATGCAATAGCATTCCATGCCCAGAGATTGGCCTGGACCGCCATTAGGTTTATCATACGCGGCACCATCAGCGTACCGATCTTGCGGAGTGCCGGATGTTTTAAGTCAAGAATGGGGGAATAACGGTAAGGTGTGCGGATTAATTCCACAAACCGGAATAGCAGATGCAAAAAAGCACCGGTAATGGTGCCGATAACGGCGGCATGAATACCGAATTTTTCACTGAAAATCAACAGACCAATAACAATGCCGATATTATAAAATACGGGCGAGAAGGCATAGCTAGCAAATCGTTTCATCGAAACCAGGATCGAACCAAATGCGTTGGAAAGTGCGAAAAGCAGAGGTGAGAGCAGCATTAGGCGCGATAGTTCGACGGTAAGTGTTCTTTGTTCACCGGCAAATCCCGGAGCCACTAGTCTGATCAGTATCGGCATCAGAAAAAATACAATTACCGAAAGTACAGTGAGAACAATCGCTGTAAGATTGAGCACGGTGTTTGCAACACGAAATGCCTCGGCGGTTTTTTTACGCGCAGTAATATCGGTCAGCACCGGCATCAGAACGGAAAGAGAAACACCGGCAAACAATAGATTAGCGATGACATCCGGGATAATGAATGCGGTATTGTATGCATCAAGTGCTGCACCGGCGCCGAAAGTCGAAGCCAGTAGGCGGTCCCGAAACAAACCAAGCAGATAACTCAGAAAAGATGCCGCACCCAAGATCAGCGCGCTACGGGTAATGGATTGTGATTTTAATTGCATAAGTGTTGGTTAACGGACAACGACCCCGGCATTACCGAAGATGCCCCAGTCCTGTTCGAAGCGGGCTTTGGACCAATAGATTTGTCCGGCATAGGTGTCGTTTAAAATAATCTGGGTTGGGTTATCTTTGCTGCCGACATAACCGATGACGGTGCGGGCGTGTTCCCCCTTCCAGGCATAAATATATTTTCCGGCAGGAGTGTGCCAAGAATCTTCATAACCGGAGCCGTAAACTCCCCACACAACTACCGCATTACCCTTGCTGATTTCTTCCGTAATTTGTGTCACATCCCAGCCGGTGAAGGCCTCAGAGGGGCGCCAATGGTTGGCCGCTCGGGCGATTGGGTCCCAATAGACTCCGTAGCCGGTTGAGTTCTGCCTGCCACGAATATCGCCGACAAAAGCCTCATAAGGATCACCCCATATCGCACCGGAGTGTGACGTAGGGTCGTAACCGACATAAGTCATAATATCACTCTCTGAAACAGAAACACTCTTGCCTGCCAGAGCCATTTTTAAAGCGGCAGCCTCGCATGATAAGGGTAAATCCTGCAGGTCGCTTGCAATGGCAAGCTTCACTACTTCTGGTTCTGTTGTGAAAGAATATGACAAATCTTTTGTCAGATCGAGTCCGTGAACACTTACAATGCCACTTTGGATATTTAAATGATAGTTTGTATTATATTGAAGGGAATTTACCGGTTGAATGTTTACTGTATTTCCTTCCCAGCGGAAAGTTAATAGAACGCTTGGTTCAAGTGTAATATGTGCCTCGGCGGATACATGGTCCACTTCCTGATCAAATGCAATTTGAAGACCGCTGTTTACTCCTACACCGGTAGCGCCGTCGTGCGGTGAAATACGAGAGACTTTAATTTCACCGATGGTTGTAAATTTATATGAAACGGGTTCTTCAAGATAGCCACCACCTTGAGTTTTTGTATTGGCATTAATTAGTACGTTGTATTCAGTCCCATAAGCCAATTTTTTAGCGGGAGTGACAGTGGCAACCATACCATTTTCGGAAAGTGTGATAGTAGGTTTGATATCGGGTTTGACTGATAAATTTGCACGTAAGGATTCCACATCCATTGCCTTAGTGAATGTAATCGAAATTGGCGCGTCAATAAAAACCGCTTTCCCGGTTGGTGTCGATTCAGCAATCAGAGGTGGCGCGATTGTTTTAAAAGCGCCTTCATATACTTTCTTCGGGTCACTTCTGTGGACAACTTCGCGGGTCGTAGTATCACGTGAGACGCCGACACGGTATATAGTTAAATTGTATTTTGCTGACTGCTGTAGCGGTTCAGTCGGGGTGAGTGTGTAGAGATCATTTGTCTCATTAATTGTTTCTTCAACGGTAATTTCCGGATCAAAGACGAATTCAAACTCAGCAATAGCAGGGTTTGGTTCATTCAGTTTAATGGTGATGGGGGTGGCCGGCGAAATATCTTGTGAATGTATTTTGGGTACTACCGCCAAAACATCCGGTAGGGGGCTGGTTGTAAATAAAAAAGCGGACGAGCTCGTTTTCCCGATTGGTAGCGGGCTTTGTATTTGATTAATATTAACCTGATACTTTGTCTCTGCTAGGAGTGTATGGTTTGGCACAAATCGGATGCGCCGGAATAGCTGCTGGTTGAATAACGGTGCCTCGAAATGCCATTCACCTTCTATGTCAGGTGAAATAGATACCGAAAGTGCTCGCCGATCTACGGGACGACTGAAGTTAATTACAATTGGCGTCTCCAGTTCTACGTTTTCGGTGGTCTGCGGACTAATCTGTGTAATTGTTGGAGTAAATATAAAGTTTCTTGCCAGGATAATAAAAAGTACCAGCCCGCCGGCTAGTACCCCTAAAATAATGATTGCCCGTGTACGCAAAAAACTTAGATATTTTTTATTAACTATGACTTTTTTCGCTTTATCCTCGGTAAAATTTTGCAGCATCTTCTGGCGAAACCGAATTAATGATTACCCCAGAGCCAATTTCCACACCGGCCCAAATCGATCCCCGCGGAGTTATTTTCAGATAGAGATGCTGGTCTTCATCGTTGATCACCTGGTGGAAATAGTAGTTGTAGGGGAGTCCTAGTTCTGCGACTTTGAGCAAGACTTTTTTTAAAATTTTGGCAAAAGATATTCTTTCCGCGCTAGTCAATACCGTGATATTATCCAAGTGGCGTTTGGGCATGATCCAGATTTCATAATTGTGGATGGAGGCGTACGGAGTAAAGGCAATTACGTTTTTGTCTTCAAAGACAAAGCGCGGTCCTTTGCGTTCTTCCTTGATTACATCGCAATATACGCAGGTTCCCTTTTCCAGTTTATATTCCTGGGTTTTTTGTGATTTATCCATTAGGTGTGGGGGGAGAAACTCGGTGGCGAATACCTGTGAGTGGGAGTGGGCGACTGACTGACCGGCTTTTCCGCCGTCATTTTTGAAGATTAGGATATATTTAATTTTATCCAGCTTTGAAATCTCATAAGTCCGTTCCGCATAAACGTCGAAAAGCTTTTTAATGTGGCTCTCTGGTAAATATTCCAATTCAGTCGCGTGGTCCGGCGTTTCAATCACTAATTCCTGAACGCCATAGGCATTAGGATTATCCAAAGTAACGGCCGGAAATTTATTTTTGAGCGTCAAAAGTGACCAATTCTTCCCCTGTCCGTCATATTTTCTGATAATCAAATCTTTTTCAATATTCTCCGGGCAGAAAACACACTTCTTCTCCCTGGTTATTTTGCTGACAATCTGTTCAAAATCATGTGGTCTACTCCCTCGTCGGGGTGCGATGATTACATACTTGTCTTGAATATAATCTTTTCTTATTTCGGATTTTTGAACGGTTTCGGTCATGGTAATTATTTTTAATTTAATGATTTTTCGTAAAGCTCAATATATTTTAGCGCCGACTGAGTCCAGGAGAAATCCTGATTCATACAATTAATCACCAATTTTCGCCAGAGGCTTTTGTCTTTGTATATTTGCAGAGATTTTCTAGTAACAGCCAGTAATTCATCGCTTTGGTAATTCTGAAACACAAATCCAGTTCCGGTTCCCAGCTGGGCGTTGTAATTTTGGACGGAATCTTTTAATCCGCCAGTGGCTCTGACAATCGGTACGGTCCCATAACGCATAGCGATCATCTGACCGAGCCCGCATGGTTCAAACCGGGAGGGCATAAAGAACAGATCGGAAGCAGCATATATTTCTTGCGCCAGGTCAGCGTCAAATCCGATAGTAACCGCCACCTTTTCCGGATGTTTTTCCGTCTCCGCTTTCAATTTTTGTTCCAAAATCGCTTCGCCGGTTCCTAAAAAGACCATTTGTACTTCCAGTGTAGCAAGTTCATCAATGATTTCAAGAATCAAATCTAATCCTTTTTGGTCTGTCAGTCTGGAGACCATGCCGATTACCGGGATTTCCTTGTTTTCGGGTAGGCCGACGGCTTTCTGTAGGATCAGTTTGTTTTCAGTCTTTCTCTCTATTTCTTTAATGGAATAATTAATTTTAATTTGCGGATCTGTGGCCGGGTTGAAATGATCCTGGTCGATGCCGTTTAGGATGCCGTACAAATTTTCCTTCCTTTTTGCCAAAGTACCTTCCAATCCTTCTCCAAATTCTTCAGTCAGGATTTCTTTCGCGTAGGTCGGACTAACGGTGTTAATGATGTTACTGTTCAAAATTGCCTGTTGCAGGAAGTTAATATCATTGTTCTTGCCGAACCGCTCACTTAAAGTCGGCCAGTCTTTTTCGGTGACGCCCAATTTATCAAACACTTTCTCCGGGGAACATTTTCCCTGGAAAGCGAGATTGTGGATAGTCAGTACGGTAGGGAAGTCTGGGCGGTCTTTTTCTTTACTGTGCAGTATCTTAATCATTGGGATCATGATGCTGGCATGCCAGTCATGACAATGGATAACATCCGGTGTCCATTTCAGCGATCCGAACAGTTCCAAGACAGAACGTGCAAAAAAAGTGAAACGCCTGGTTTCCTTGCCGAAATCCCCGCCGATGTCGCCGTAATATATTCCATTTTCACCCAATATTTCAGGATGGTCGACAAAATAAACCGGGACAGAGCTGTTTGGTAAATTAGTTTTCCAAATGCTGACACTTTCCTCTTTGTTTTTGAAGGGGATTTTGACACTTTCTACAATTTTTTTGAGCCCGTATTTTTTTTCATCAATTACTCCGTATTTTGGCATGATTACACGGACGTCGATTCCCAGTTGCTTCAATGCTTTGGGTAATGCACCCACGACATCGGCTAATCCGCCTACTTTAGCAAAAGGAGTAATTTCAGATGCGACAAACAGAACTTTTATTTTCTTCATATTAAATTTTAATTATTATTTGCTGCCTAATTTTTCTTTTAGGAATTCCAGATTACTGGTAGTCTTTCCGCGGACAGTGGTTAAAAAATTTAATAAATTTTCCGGAGAGGAATTAATCACGCGGTCGGGAGTAACGCCCAACGATTCCAATTTCTTTAATACTTTGATCAATCGGACAATTATCCTAACTCCCGGTCCACTGGTCATCCGTTCGATTCGGTATTGATTTAAGATATCAATATCTGCATCACTAGCATCTCCCGCCGCCCATTTCTTTTTCTCGCCACTGACTTCTGTGCCGCTTGATTTGTACTGGTTGAAATCGTGAGCGTCCAAGTCTAGACTGAACCGCACTCCGCTATTTGCTGCCATCTCGAGTAGTTTACGGGAAGGTTGGCAATTTAAATTTATTTCAAACGCTTTATTTTGAGCAACCATTTCAGCTAAAATTTCCTGCCAAACACCCCAGTATTCTTCCCAGTACTCAGGGGATTTTTCCTTGTCTTTTCTGGTGTAGCGGTCAGGATGACCAATCACGTCCACATAACCGTTTCTAACTGTAGCCAGTAATGACTCTCTAATTGCAGAGGGTTCTTTTTCATTGGCAATAGCATGACGTGAAGCAACAACTAAATCCAGTTTAGCTAAAATTTCATCCGGGACATCCACAATTGCCTTACCATCATCATCAAACATGATATTGGCTTCAACACTGGAAAAAGCGATGATATCAAAATTTCCTTCTCGATTGATCCCCTCAATTTCTTCGGCGCCGGATACTAGTGATTGTGAAATAGAATCTTCAACTGAAAGCTGTTTGGGATGGTGTGTGTCGGAGGCATGTTCGGCAAAAGCTACAAACCGGAGCCCGATTCTCTGATAATATTCCATAATTTCTTGCGGGCGGTACAATCCTTCGTATTGACCTGTTTCTTCCCGCGTGCTTCTGGTCGAATGGGAATGGGCATCGCCCTGCCACCACTTATCTATGTATTGGGTTAATTCTCTCTGCTCACCCGCTTCATCTTCTCTTTGTGGTAGCCCCGCTTGCTCGCGTTTTTTATGTGCTTCCTCCTGCGGATCGATATATGGTACCGATGGTAGTTCTCTCATAAATATTTTTTCAAATTATCATAAATAGTATAAGGCATTTTCATATAATCCTGCATGCTGTTGACAATATTCCCTCTGGATCTGGTTTCGCTGTGGAAGTCCGATCCACCCGTCATCAGTAAGCCGTGCTTTTTGGCAAAATATTGATAATGTTCTACCTGGTGCCAGTTGTGATAAGGGGAGATTGCTTCAATGCCTGCCAGCCCTTCTTCTTTAAGTTCCAGGATAATTGTATCTTCTTCCCAGGTCAGTTTGTGACCCGGGTGGGCCAGAACGGCCAGTCCGCCGGCATTTTTCACTAAGCTAATTGCATCCGGAGTAAGTAGGCTAGTATGTATAATCGGGCAGAATGCTCTTTTTGCAAAATATTTGTTAATAATTTCAAACAGATCGGGGTCCGGTTTTCCACAGTCTTTTCGGATTAATTCCTTGTTCTCCGGAAAATCGGAAAGCATAGCTATAATCTCTGCCACGCTCAAATATTTTGTGATCAGTGAATCAATTTTTTTCCGATCAACGGTAAACCCGTATTCTTCCAGACGATCAAGTGCTTTTTTGATATTTGCCAAATGTTGCTGCTGAAGTGTATTAAGGGTTCTGTTTAATTCTTGATCATCAAGATTAAAACCATAACCCAGTAAATGCAACCCCTTACCCTTATATTCGGTATAAATTTCTACTCCCGGCACCACCGCGACTCCCTTCTTTTCACCAATTGCCATGATTTCTTTAACACCGTAAATTGTATTGTGGTCGGTTAAAGAAATCGCCAAAATATTTCTTTCAACAACCCGGTTGACCAATTCTTCACAACTCAAATCACCTCCGGAGTATTGAGAATGAAAATGAAGGTCGCAATATTTCATTTTGCTTCTTGTTTACAAATTAAGCAATCGCTTTGCTTCAGGGAAGGTGTGGTCGATAATCGTTCTTTGGACCGCCGCTCTGTTTTTTTTGGTATCAACTAAAATGGAAACACAGAATGCAGTAATCTGCATTACCCACCAGACTTTCCACAAATCGATCTGCTCTTTAGCCGCCTTGGTATTTTGGTTGGTTTTTTTGAGATAATTTTTCAGAAATATGTCGTGCAATTTGTGAATGGTTTTTAAGGAAGCTCTTTTCTGCCAGCCCAAGAGTTCCATCTGAACAAAGTAGTTGGCAATATCGCAGAACGGATCAAATTCCCAGGCGTTACCGAAATCTATCACGCCGACATTATCCCCGTTAAATACAATATTATTGGAATTCAGATCACCATGGATCAGACAATGCCGATCCGGTCGGTAATATTTTTTATAACGTTTCAGAAATGTTTCCAGGATTAATTTTCCTTCCGCTTCTAATTCCGGAGAGAATTTTTTGTAGTCAGTGACAAAGTATCCCACCTCTTCTTGTACTCGCTTTAAGGTTTTTGTCCTACCGGCTTTTATTTTTAAATTATGGAATTTAGCCACCCAATTGGATGCGAGTAGCGCCTGTTTTTCCAAGCCCGGTTTGCCGTCCAGAATCAAATCAGTGAAAATCTTTCCCGGGTATTCTTCATAGACCAACATCCGCCATTTCGGGTAATTACCAAGCGGGCGTGTGATTTGATATTTGCCGCTATCGAAACCCCTGCTGTAGATTGCCTGCATTGCCTGATCGGAATTTTTTATTTCCCAAGCTTGGTGGGCACTCGGAACATTTGCCCGGATAATTCTTTTTTCCATCCGTCCGTTCGGGTATTCCAGTTTCAGAGTGTAGCGGACGGATTTTTTAAATTTATACGGGCTTTGATCTTTCAGTTCAAAACCAACCAGCTTCGCTCCCCTATAGAACTTAGGGATGATAGTCTCTTTAAAGAATTTTTCCATAATTCGGATACTGACTGCATGTCGGAGAATTGAACGGTCCGCTTTTTTCATAATTACTTGGCTTTTATTTTTTAGTTAGTTCGCTCTCTTTTTCCTTCAATTCGGTAACGCGATCCCGAATTTGCGCCGCTCTTTCATACTCCTGTGATTTGGCTGCGGTGAGCATTTGGTTTTCCAGGTTGCCGACGATTTTATCAAATTCAGCTTGCGGAATATAAGGCATTTCGGCGGTAATTCTTTGGGTAACATCTTCATCGGAGAGTTTGCTCAGTTCTTCCACCTTCCCGGACCGTTGCCATTCAAATGATTCTTGGATGATGTTTAAATACAGATCACGGGCCTTATCTTTCTTTTTCTGATCAATCGGTAATGTCTGCAGGATATCTTTGAATTCTTTGGCGCCGACCTCAATCATCTCAATGCTCCACCAAGGTTGTGCGGAAGCCCACCAGTATTGATCGGAATGCACGGCTTTGTCCAAAGCGTTTCTCGCTTTTTCATATACAGGTGAATTCTGGTCCATGCCGTTTACTTCTTCAATCGCCATATTGGTCAATTCCCATTGCCAGGTATGGATTTGATTATCGTTGCTTTTCCAACGTGAGTATGGCGTATTTCTTTCTATATCTTTTTTCATTAATGCCCAGCTGGAATCAAGTGGTTGTACTTCCGCCTTTTTGGTGAATAACTGATCAACATCCGATAGAAAAACGCTTTCCAGTTCCTTCGTTTTGTACAAGTCGAAAAGCAGGTCCTCAAGCCCTGGGCGATGGTGGCCGAAAGTTTCACCGTCCATGGCGGTAATTAAATACTCTTTTTTATTTACCCGATCGCCCAGCAGTTTGACCAGCATGTCGCTGGAAAAAACACTCATGCCGATTTCAGCGGACAAAATGCGGAAACTAGTTTCCCGATCGCGGAAATATACATTCAGATTGTTATTGCCTTTGAGCTGATAAATTGTATCGGGTTTAATGGCGCCGGTTGTCCCGTTAAATGCTAGTTCATCCAAAATAATCCATTTGTAGCCCAGTTTTGATGCGATCTCTCCCACCTTTTTGGCATAGCCCATTTCCGTCGGGAAAAAACCTTTCGGCTGGTATGATTTACCGAAATATTTTTTGTTGGTCTCGTGATTCAACTTGATCTGCCGCTCAATTTCTTTTTCCGGCATCAACGGGAGAAAAGCATGGTATTTGGCGGAGTCAGTAAAATCAATCTGGCCTCTTTCCGACAGCATTTTCAAATCCGTAACCACATCCATGCAGCCGTCCCGTTCAAAGAGTTCTACCAATGCGGCATTGATATTCAGCGTTACTTTTGCTTTAGGGTCCGCTTTTAATCCCTTGGTCAGGCGCCGGTAGCTTTCATTGGCGATTTTTTTAACCCAGTATGATTTCTGAGTCGGCGGTTGGTAGATGTGTAAAAAATTTATCCAATACATTATTTTTTCGTTTAAGTTTCTTTTTTCCCAGCCATATAGGGCTTATAATTATAACCTGCTAAAAACATCTTTTTTTCTTTTTTAGCGCGGCCGGTATATTGCCATTCGTGAGCTAATTTTTTAATTTGTTCAGACAGCAGTCTGGCCTTTTTTAATTTACTGATCGGAGGATTCTTTAGTGCATTGATTAAGTCCAGTAGTCGGTTGGCTCCCTCTTCGATTATTTCTACGCTCCACCAAGGGTGAGCTGATGCCCACCAGAAGAAATCACTGCTCATACTTCTGTCCAACAACGTCCGTGCCGCATCAAAATTTTTATCCTTAGTGGATTCCTTGACAGTGGCTAGTACCAGTTCAAAAAGTTGCCATTGCAGTTTGTGGATCGGGTTATTCGGATGATCCCATAGTTCAAAAGGAATTCCGTTTTTCAGCTCCTTTTCAGAGGATGCCCAGCTGGAAGCGAGGGGAGTGATGGATTTAAAGGAACTGTATTGTTTTAGTGCTTCGGAATAGGTTTCTGTTTGGATCTTTTTATCCAGAGTCAATTCTTCAAACACTTTTTCCATTCCCGGACGGTGGTGGCCGAGGGTTTCCCCGTCAAAAGCGGTAAATAAAGGATCACCAGTACAACAAGTTTTCTTAAATACTTTCTTTGTCTCCATCTGAGGTTTAACAGTAAAAAGATCAGACATATTATGATTACGAAAAGCTACTTTCAGGGGTGTTCCTTTAATTCTGTATCCGTTTTTCCAGTCAACCACCCCCTTCTTTTTCTGATAGGCTATTTCATCCAGTGCGATCCAGGAAAATTTTTCTTTCACCAGCGCCTGGGCAACTTTTTCGCTGTAGCACATTTCCGGCGGAAAGAAACCGGAGAGTTGGTAGGATTTGCCGAAATACTTGGTATTAACTTTGGTATTGAGCTGGATCTGGCGTTGAATCTCTGAGACGGGTAATTTCGGCAGAATTGTGTGATACATGGCACTGCCTGTAAACTCAATCTGTTTTCTTTCCGCCAGCAGTTTGATCAGATTGATGATTTCACCCAACTTATGTTCGAATAACTGTTCGGTCAGTGAGCCATTAATATTGAGAGTAATTTTTATCTGGGGGTGTTTTTTTAAAATGCGGAATACCGGTAAATAGCTTTCACGTGCGACTTTTTTTATTATTTTCACATCCCAGCCCGGTGGCTGGTAAATGTGCAATAAGTTGGCCCAAACGGTTTTGATCATTCCTTGTTAACTAAATAGAGTTGTTTATTTTTAATAGCCTTCTTATATAACAATTCATATTTCTTTGCCGGGATCTTCCAAGAAAAACTTAACTGCATACTTTTCTTAATTAATTCAATCCACTCTTCGCGGTGTTTATGATTTTCAATTGCGCGGGTAATGGCGACCAGTAGGTCGCGTGAATCATAAGTCTTGAAAGTGAATCCGTTACCTTTTTGGGTACGCGGGTTATAGTTGGTAATAGTATCGGCCAGACCGCCGGTAGCTCTGACAATCGGAATTGATCCGTAACGGAGGCTAATCATTTGGCCTAATCCACAAGGTTCAAACCGGGATGGCATTAAAAACATGTCGGAGCCGGCATAAACCTTTGTGGCATGCTGGCTGTTGAACTGCAAGTGTGCGGCAACTTTCTTTGGGTACTTTCGGATCAGTTTTTTAAAAAAGGATTCATACTTTTTCTCGCCACCGCCCAAAATTACAACTTGAACATCCTGTCGCATTAACGGGTCCATGATGTCAAAAATCAAATCAAAACCCTTTTGTTCTGTAATACGCGAGACTACGCCGATCAGAGGAATTTTCGGGTCTTCCGGTAGTTGAAACATTTTTTGCAGATGCAGCTTATTCTTTGTTTTTAAATGCAAGGAATTAAAATCATAATTTTTGTAAAGTCCCGGATCGGTGGCCGGATTGAAATCATTATAGTCAATCCCGTTGACGATGCCGAAAAGATTTTCCTTACGGTTCAAAAGAATCCGATGTAATGCCTGGCCGTATTTTTTGGTCATAATCTCCTGGGCGTACTGTTCGGAAACGGTGTTGATGATATCCGCATTCACAATTCCTCTTTTTGCGTAATTAATATTTTCAATTGCACCTTTTTCCTTAAAAAGAGGGAGCTTGGTATTACCGTCATCTTTTTCTCTGGGTTTCAGTTCCCACCAGTTTTTACCCATCTGGAAGGCCAGATTATGAATGGTAAATAACGAACCAGTTTGTTTAAACAGCGGATCATCCGCAAACCGGGTGCGTAGCAGGAATGGGATTAATCCGGTATGCCATTCATGTGCCTGAATCACATCCGGCCGAAAATTGAGGAACTTTAACAATTCAAAAACGGCGACGTTAAAAAAATAAAATCGGAGGTTTTCCGTCTTAGAACCATAAACTTTTTTATGTGAGGAGAAAAAACGCGGGTGGTCAATAAAATATACCGGCACGCCGGTTGAGAGGGAGCTTTTCCAAAAATCCGCCTTGATGGTTGTCGATTTGTCGATGTATACCGGCACATCCTTCTGAAGCAGTTCCAGCTTGAATTTTTTGTCCTGAATCACTCCGTGCAATGGTGTAACGATAATCACATCATGGTTCAGCTTGCGCAAAGCTTTTGGTAAAGAGCGCGCGACATCCGCCAGACCGCCGGTTTTGGAGAACGGATCGACCTCTGAAGAGACGCTGACTATTTTGAGTGAGTGCTTCATATTTATAAATAATTATTTTTTGATACGGCGGAACAGACAGCGATAGCTAGTGCATCCGCAGTATCGTCGGGCTTTGGGACAGTTTTCAACTTCAGAATGATTTTGATCATTTTTTGAATCTGTGCTTTTTCCGCCCGGCCATAACCGCAAATTGTTTGTTTCACTTGGAGTGGGGTGAATTCATGTACTGGTACTTTCGATTGCTCGGCAGCTAAGAGGATTACGCCCCTTGCTTGACTAACTGCCAGAACGGTCTTGGCATTTTTAAAGAAAAACAGTTCTTCAACCGAAACAACATCCGGTTTAAATTTTCTAATTATTTTCTGTAGCTCCTTATGAATAATCGCTAACCTTTTTTCTAGTGGGAGACTTTTGTCAGTTTCAATGTAACCGTAATCTTTTGCGACCAACTTATCATGAATTCCTTCTACTACGCCCCAACCGACTAACGCAAATCCGGGGTCGACACCAAGAATGGTGACTGGCTTTTTAATATTCATAATTTGAATAAATATTGGTTACCTCGTCGTTATTCTCCAACTCTTCCAGTAAACCGGTTATTTTTTCTGGATCGGATACATCGGATTTAGTCAGAATAGTCTTGGCAACCGGGTCGACACTGGCATATTCGACTGTATACCCCTTCTCAATTAAGGACTTGTTGATACTTTCCAGGCTTTCCGGCGTGGTGTAAATGGTAAAGCCATCAGATTCCTCTTTAATATCCTCAGCCCCCAAGTCGATAAGCTCCAATTCGACTGCTTCTTTCTGGCTGTTTTCAGGAGCAGTGACCAGTAAAACACCCTTTCTTTCAAACATCCAGCTGACACTGCCATTTTCCGCTAAACGGCCGTTTTTTTTGCTAAGAATAGCCCTAATTACCGGTGCAGTGCGGTTTTTATTATCGGTGAATGATTCGATTAATATTGCTACACCATCAGGTCCGAACCCTTCATAGACCACTTCATCAATTTTTCCTTCAGAACCCTCGCCCGTGCCTCTCTTTATTGCCCTTTCGATGTTTTCTTTGGGCATATTAGCCTGTTTTGCCTTGTCAATTGTGAGACGCAATTTAAAGTTCGTATCAGGATCTCCACCCCCTTCGCGGGCTGCCAGAGAGATGGTATTCGCTATTTTAGTAAAAATTGTGCCTTTTTTGGCATCGGTAACGCCTTTTGCTCTTTTAATTGTTGACCATTTGGAATGTCCGGACATAAAAAATAATATTATTAAATATTTGATAGTACCTTTATAATATAGCAAAAAAACGGGCTAAAGTCAATGTTAATTAAAATCATATTTTGCTTGTAAGTTGAATAAATCCCTGTTATAGTGGATGCACATTAAACTGACGCGAGTATGAATCAACTGGATGACCAAAAAAAGATCGAAGCTAGGGATACGGGGCATGTTTTAGAGACGATTTCTTTACTACCGAAGCAAATTCAGCAGACATGGGAAGATGTTCAGAATGTCACAATACCCAAATCATACCGTTCAGTACAAAATATTGTGGTAAATGGCATGGGTGGCTCAGGATTGGGCGCTCATATTTTGTTTTCGCTTTTTTATGACCAACTGCCGGTGCCTTTACGCGTGGTACATAGTTATACCATGCCGGCCTACGTCAATAAAAAGACACTTTATGTGCTGTCCAGTTATTCGGGGACGACTGAGGAGCCGCTTTCGACCGCCAAAGAGGCATTGAAACGAGGCGCCAAAGTAATTGGGATAACAACCGGGGGTGAAGTTAAAGATTTTTGTCTGAAAAACAATTTGCCATGCTTTTTATTTGACCCAGTTTATAATCCGTCCAACCAGCCGCGGATGGGTGTTGGATATTCTGTGTTTGGGATATTGGGGTTGCTTAAACGCTGCGGAATAATCGATCTTGATGAAAGAGATGTTAATAGAGTAATAACTCACCTCAACCTGATGATTCGAAAGTTTTCGGCCAATATTACAACAGCTAAAAATCCTGCCAAACGAATCGCCGAAGAACTGCATGGCACAATCCCGATTTGTGTTGCAGCGGAATTTCTGACCGGAAATGTGCATACGCTTACTAATCAGTTAAATGAAAACAGCAAGAATTTTTCCGCGTACTTTTTACTTTCGGAACTGAATCATCATTTATTGGAAGGATTGGCGGCGCCGAAGATTGTACCGCAGGCTCTGCGATTTCTATTTATTGAATCGGCATTGTATCATCCGCGCAATAAGGTAAGATTTCCGATTACAAAAAAAATAGTAAAAAAGAATAAGGTTGAATTTTCTTCATATCAGGCCGAAGGGAAAACAAAATTACTCCAATCTTTTGAAGTGTTATTGTTCGGAAGCTACCTTAGCTACTATTTGGCGTATTTGAATCATGTTGATCCGGTTAAAATCCCGTGGGTTGATTATTTCAAGAGAGAACTGAAGAAATAATATAATAATCGTTTTCCGCCCTCATGCCTTGGAAAAGATTCTTATTCCCATGCTTGATAAGAATCAATTCTTTTATAAGGTGCGGGGGCGTTTGGATTAAAATAATGAAGGACAGTTTGAAAAAAATTATTAATCATATTACTAAAAGTAATTTCCCGTATACTTATTTGGTAATTTTTACTATTGCATTCGGAATTTTCTTTTATATCCAGTATACGCCGGCCTTTCCGGATCCCGATTCCTTTTACCACATGAAAATGGCCCTGCTGATCAGGGATGGCAATCTGGGCCAGGGTTTTCCCTGGCTCTCGGACTATACTATTCTAGGCAATGCATATACTGACCAGCATTTGCTTTATCATGTATTTCTCATTCCTTTTGTCACTTTGTTTACACCGGCGATCGGAATAAAAATCGCAACTGTTTTTTTGGGTGCGACATTAATAACAACTTTTTATTGGTTGCTGCGAAAAGAAAAGATTAGATTTGCCTGGTTTTACAGCTTATTATTGCTATTTGTGGAACCATTTACTTTTCGGATCAGCCTGGCCAAAGCGCCCTCAGTGTCCATAATATTTTTACTGCTAGTGCTATGGTGTCTTTTCCGTTACCGGATGAAACTTTTATTTATTTTATCGACGATCTTTGTTTGGGCATATGGCGGATTTTTATTGACCGTAGTATTTGCCGGACTTTATGGGGTGGTTAATACCCTTTTTGATTTAAGAAAAAATAAAGTAACTGGATTATTAAAACACTATTTTGGGCATGAAAAATCCTGGGTGAAAAAAGTATTGACTGGGAAAGAGTTAGGTATGGTTCTGGTCAGTGTCGCGGGTATAATGGTCGGTTTGGTGATCAATCCGTATTTCCCGAATAACCTGTCATATTACTGGGCGCAACTGGTTCAAATCGGGATTGTAAATTATCAGAATATAATCGGGGTAGGTGGTGAATGGTATCCGTATTCAGTCACTGAGCTGGTACCGAATACAGTGTTTCTTTTTTTAATTTTATTGGCAGCGTTTGTAATCTTTTTCGTTACAATCAAAAAACAAAACAGCAAATCGGTCACGCTTTTGATTCTGACTGTTTTCTTTTTGGCTTTAACTTTGAAATCACGCCGGTATGTGGAATATTTTGTACCGTTCAGTATGCTATTTAGCGCGTTTGCTTTAAGTCCATTTTTGGCGAAGGTAAGTGTTACTGGGATGTTAAAAAAAATACCTTCTTTTTACAACAGTCGGAAGATAATTTTTACCATTCTATTGGTTTATTTTGTGGTAACAATTCCAACAATTGCAATTCGCGATCTTAAACAGGAAAGAAATAGTTTTAAGAATGGAATTCCTTATAATAAATTTGAATCGGCCAGCAATTGGCTAGAGAATAATACCCCCGAAGGCTCTATTGTACTCCATAGCGACTGGGATGAGTTCCCGATTTTGTTCTATCACAACTCACACAATCACTACATTGTAGGTCTGGATCCGACCTTTATGTATATCCATAATGAAGATTTATACTGGAAATGGGTGAACATAACCATTGGTAAGGAAAGTAGCGCTTTGTATGATATAATTACCAAAGATTTTAACAATGCAACAGTGTTTCTGGAAAAGGATCACACCGCAATGGATCTGAATTTCCAGCAGGATTCTCATTTTAAGCTAGTATATGAGGATGCTGAAGCTAAAATTTATCAAATATCCGATAATCAATAATGAGCGAGATTAGCAAGGAGCAATTAGACGAACAGCATCGGAGCGTTCCGCCGGATTATTACGACCAAGGAATAAAAAAGAATATTTTCCAGTGGATCTGGCATAAAGGAAGGACCAATATTTTACCGGAGGCACTGGCGGGGGTTGGCCACAAAGTGCTTGATGTCGGCTGTCATGGCGGTTTTTTTACCAATGAAATTGCAAAAATTATTGGTAACGATATATTAGGGGTTGATATTTCTGAGAGCGCAATTAATTATGCAAAAAATAAATATCCGGAATTGAGTTTTGTCACCGCTGATATAGGAAAAAAATTTGACCTGCCGGACAATACTTTTAATACCGTGACAGCGTTTGACGTGGTTGAACATATTCCGAATTTGAACTTTGTCTCTCAGGAAATAAACAGGGTATTGAAACCTGGTGGCGTGTTTGTGATGGGAATACCCAGAGAAAACATGCTGTTTAAAGCGGTTTGGTATTTCTGGACCAAAAGCAAGGGGAAGGTCTGGCACGATGTCCATGTCCACGAATTTTCTGAGAGCAATCTGAAGAAATATTTCGAAGCGAACGGATTTAAGAAAATATTCGACAAGAAAATTCATCTTGGCATGTATTGGGTAATCAAATATCAAAAGATTTAAGTATATGAAAAAGAGCATATCATTGACCGGAATAATATTGTTCCTACTTGTGACGATCCGACTGGCTACCACCGAATATGATTCCAGTTTTGGGCTGGTTTTTACTTACTCGGTATCGTTTATTATTCTTTTCTCCTATTTTTTATTGGACATTATACCTCGAGTCAAGGATGATATTATCAAATCAATGAAGGTTGTTCTGTTGATTTTGTTGATGATGATTTTAATTGTCATTCCTGTTGTATCAAATATGTATAACCGGGTCGAGGGCGACCCGCGAGCGCTTTATCATGACGGAATTGTCCAGACAGAGGAGGCAATCAAATTTTTGTTTGCTGGTAAGAATTTCTACACTGAGGATTATACCAACACTCCGGTCGCGGACTGGAGTGAAGGCAAAATATCGGAGCTGATCAGCAGGGAAACTATCGTAAACCCCGCTATCTACCACAATATTTACTTACCTTTTTATATTTTAGTATCAGCGCCGTTTTATTGGGTTAGTCATATGATTTTTGACTGGTACGACCAAAGAATAATTTTGTTATTGGCATTGGCGGGAGTAATATGGCTACTGTTTAAAAAGGGTGGGATGAGCGAAAAGACATTATTTGTAACAGTACTATTTGCATTAAACCCCATGTTCTTAAGGTTTTTTATTGAGGGAAGAAACGATATTTTTACGATATTTTTAATTACTTTTTCCGTTTATTTATTGTCAAAGAAGAAGTTATTATTGTCATCAATTCCTTTTGCCTTGGCCTGTGTCAGCAAGCATACCGCCTGGCTTCTGCTTCCTTTTTATTGGTGGTTTGTATACTTTCAGGTATCCGATCAGTCCAAAAAAATCACGGACAATATTAAAACAACCTTGAAGAAAATCTACCCGATTTTCATAATCGGGGCAGTATTCATTGTACCGTTTTTAGTTTGGGATTTTGGTGCTTTCTGGGAAGACGTCTTTCTTTATCCTAGCGGAAAGTTAGTAACCAGTTATCCAATCACCGGATACGGCTTTTCCCAATTGATGCTGATGGCGAAAATTGGTGTTAAGACTATTCATGATTATTACCCGTTTTGGATTCTGCAATTAATCGTTTCCGCTCCCTTGCTGTTCTTTCTGTATCGCTATCAAAAAAGAAACAAAACAGTCAGCGCGATGCTGGTAAGCTACGGTATATTTATTTTTGTCTTCTGGTTGTTCTCCAGATTTTTTAATGACAATTATATCACTTACATATTCAGCATTTTAATTATTGCGTATTTTTTTAACCAGGACGAGTCTAACCCAATCATTAAAGGAATATCATAATGAAACTTTCAATTATCATACCTGTTTATAACGAAAAAAATACTTTCAACAAGATTATTGAAAAAGTGAAAGCGGTTCCTTATGAAAAAGAAATTATTGTTGTTGATGACGGTTCTGAGGACGGCACCCGGGAAATTCTAAAAAACTTCAGTGATCCCGAAGTGCAAATATATTATCACGAAAAAAATTATGGCAAAGGCCGGGCAATCAGAACCGGGTTTGAACACATAACGGGGGATGTTGTTTTGATCCAGGATGCTGATCTGGAATATGACCCGCAGGAATACGGCATCCTTCTGAAGCCGATCCAGGAAGGAAAGGCGGAAGTTGTCTATGGTTCTAGGTTTCGAGGAGAGGGTAAGGCAATGCTTTTTTGGCATGCGATCGGTAATAAATTTCTCACTTTCATGACGAATTTGCTTTATGATACAACAATCACTGATATGGAAACATGCTATAAAGTTTTTAAAGCGGATGTGATTAAGAGTCTAAAGCTGACTGCGGATCGTTTCAACATTGAACCGGAGATCACGGCAAAAGTTCTGAAAAAAGGATACCGAATTTATGAAGTCCCGATTTCCTATACGGGCAGAGAATATGATGAAGGTAAGAAAATTACTTGGCGCGACGGCTTTATTGCCTTGTGGACACTCATTAAATATCGTTTCGTAAAATAAAAATTTCTCTAATTTCTGTTTTCTGATTGAGATATGATAAGTTTACCGAGCAAAGCAAGAACAATATTGTTATTTGTGCTAATATTTTTGGTTTATATCAGTTCCGTTCGTTTTCTTGGCACAATTGATGGGGCGCCGACCAGAATGTTGCCGATCAGCATATTGAAGGAGGGGGATTTTGATCTGGATGAATATGTGCCGGCAAGGCAGGATGATTTTGTTTGGTTTGTACTGATCGAAACCACTGACGGGCATTTTATTTCCAAATATCCGGTATTATCATCAATATTAGCTCTGCCTTTTTATGCCATACCACATTTTTTGGGTATAGGATTCACCACCGCAATTATTATTACTTTGTCTAAAATATCAGCAGCCTTTATCACTGCCATATCCGCAATATTATTATTGTTCATTTTTCGGAAATATCTTTCAGAGAAATGGTCGGTATTTTTGACTATTGCCTATGCTTTTGGTACTAGTAGCTGGACAGTGTCAAGCCAAGATTTGTGGCAACACGGCGCCAGCCAGCTATTTCTGATTTTGACCGTCTATTTATTGTTGAAACCTAAAAAAAGTGATCTGAGATTTTTATTGATCGGAGTTGTTATCGGCTTGTCAATTGCCGCACGTTATTTAAATGTCATTTTTGGGGCAGTATATTTAATCTTTATATTATATAAGTACCGGACAAAAATATTTTCTACATTGCTCGGGGTGCTTGTTCCGCTGTCCTTGGTTTTAATCTATCAATCATATTATTTGGATAATCCATTCCAAACGGGGTACAGTTGTAATGCATATAGTAACCGTTCCTTTGCCTGCATTGAAGGTTGGTACAGTGAATTCTGGGATGGGTTCGGCGGGCTATTAATCAGTCCAAGCCGGGGCTTGTTTATTTTTACTCCATTCCTGATATTTAGTTTGATTGGAATGTGGTTGATTTGGAAGCGAAATAAAAAAGAAGTGCGAGATTATAATCTGCTTTTCAAGTTTACTTCGATTGGCGTACTAATATTTGTTGTAGTTATGAGTAAATGGTGGGCGTGGTATGGTGGGGTTACATACGGTCCAAGAATGTTGGCTGATATTACTCCACTTATGATGTTATTTTTTATTCCCTTATTAAGAAGTGAATTGTTCAAAAGAAAAGTTGTCCCGGCTATTTTTATTTTGTTGGTAGTGTTTTCTATTATTAACCAATTCACTGGTATTATTTTCTGGGATGGTTCGTGGCAAAAAGCAGACACTCTGTCTGCTGATCATGCATGGCTCTGGGATTGGGGGAATAGTCAATTAATTTATTATATAAAAATGTTTTTTTGATGATAAACGCTAAAATATTTTCAAACATAAAAAAACATCTATTAATAATCACGTTATTTGTTGTTTTAACTGTGGTGATGACTTATCCGTGGGTTAACCATATGGATACGTGGGTGCATGACGGGGCGGATTCTTATTTTATCGCGTGGAACCTGGCATGGGACGTAAATTCATTTCAAAATGATGTCGGTAATATATTTAATGCCAATATTTTTTATCCGCATGATAATACCCTGGCCTATTCCGAGCATCTGATCGGCACGGCATTATTGGTGTGGCCGATTCTGGCTCTAACTCATAACCCGATTCTGGCATATAACATTGTGACCTTCATATTCTTTGTTCTGGGTGCCTATTGCATGTATTTGTTTATGTTCAAACTTACACGTAATTTACCCGTTTCGATTATCAGTGCCATAATTTTCGGGTTTAACCCGTATCGAGTAATTCATTTCAGCCAGATTCATTTGCAGGTAATCTTTTTCTTCCCCTTGATTTTATTGATCTTACATCGGTTATTTGAATCCAAAAAACACCGGGATTTTATTTTTTTGATTTTAGCCTACGTCACGTTGGGTTATATGAGTATGCACTATCTGTTAATGATGGCTGTTGTTACAATAGTGTTCTCAGTTTTCTATTTTGCCGCCATTGATAAAAAATTGCCGGAAAAGAAATTCATTATTAAGCTGGGGTTAGCCTTTTTTCTGGTTATTCTAGCTATTTTGCCGGTGTATTACCCGTATTTTTTTGCACATGATGAAAACGGTTACAGCCGTTCCTATAGCATGATTACGACTTACTCACCGACTGTCATGGATTATCTAGCTTTCTCTCCACTAATTACAAAAATTGTCGGTTTTCCCAATACGATAGAGAGAGTGCTGTATACCGGGTTTACAGTAGTAATATTGTTTTTTGTCAGTTTATATTATCTGATCAAGCGGCGCATTGTAGATCAGAAAACAATTGAGATTCTTTTGCTCTATCTGCTGATCGGTGCGGTTTGCGTATTATTGTCATTTGGTATTTTGGTGCGGTTTACGACGGACGGTGGCGGGGTGGTCGGTCCGTATATATTTTTCTATAAATTAATTCCCGGGTTTGACGGTCTGCGCGCTTTGGGGAGATTTTTTGTTGTTGTTCTGCTTTCAATCAGCGTTGTTATTGGTCTGGGGTTAAACCAGATGTTGAGAAGAATCAAAAAGAGATTTATTTATGGTTCGGTCGTTATTTTGGTTGCCTCATTAATAATGGTCGAATATCTCTGGGTACCGCCATTTCAGCCGGTGGAATACCGTGAGGCGTTGATTGATAATAAAATTCCGGAAGTGTATCATTGGCTCGCGGAGAAGTCGGATGACTCGGTGATTCTTGAATTACCTTTGGATGTTAACTTGAGAAAAAGCACCGAATATATGTATTTATCCGTATATCACTGGAAAAAAATGATCAACGGGTACAGCGGGTTTTTCCCAGAAGATTATATCAAGCTGGAAAAAATGATTGCGGACAATTTTACCGGTGATGAAACTCAAAATGAAATATCGAAAGCGGGCGTGAAATATATAATCGTACATTTTGGCGTCCAATCAAAATTTACTACTCAAATAACACCCGAAGGATTAGACCAACTGCCAAAACTCAGACTGATAGAAACTTTCGGGACCGACTACGTTTATGAAGTAATATAGCAAATATGGGTAATCATCCATTGAAGAGAAATAGTCTGGCGGTGGTAATATTTTTATTGCTGACATTTTTGATGACTTTCCCATGGGGTGCCCGGCTGGCAACGTCGGTACAGGCCAGCAGTGATTCCTATTTCAATATATGGACAATTGCCTGGGACGTTCATATGTTTCAGGAAAATCCTACCGATATATTTAATGCTAATATATTCTATCCGAATAAAAACACACTGGCCTATTCTGAAAATCTGATCGGATCTGCATTATTTGCCTGGCCGGTTATTGCTTTGAGCGGTAATCCAGTTTTGGCTTACAATATAATTATCTTTATATTTTTTGTTCTAGCCGGTTACTGCATGTATCTGTTGGCTTATTATTTTACAAAAAATTTTCCGGTCTCTATCTTAGGCGGTATCATCTACGGCTTTAATGCATATATGTTTTTGCATTTTAATCTGTTGCATATCATGGCAGTATTTTTTTTCCCTTTGATTTTTTTGATTATGCATAAGCTGGTTGAATCGGAGAAAAGGAAGTACTTTGCCTATTTTATCGTTACTTTCACACTGCTTGGCTATATGAGTATGCATTTTTTTATGATGCTATTATTGTTTATCCCGGTTTATTTATTGGTATATTACGGGGTGATAAAAAGAAAAATGCCAAGCAAAAAAATCATCGTCAATTTTGTTATTTCCTTTATTATATCTACTATCATTATTCTGCCTGTTTTTTATCCCTATCTCACATTACGCACCAACATTGAATATGACCGTTCATATGCCATGGTCAACCAGTTTTCACCGACAGTCACTGACTATCTTACATTTTCACCAATGCTTATGGGTCTATTTGAATTACCGAAAAATATTTTTAAGACATACATTTATTCCGGCTTTACCGTATTATTTTTGGTCATTTTCAGTATAATAATGCTGATAAAAAAGTATTACAGACAGAAGGAAATTATTAATATATCCTCCCTTTATATTATTATTGGTTTTGTTGCCTTCATTATGTCTTTTGGCGTAGTGATCAGATTTTCCGAAAACGACCCGGGTGTTGTCGGGCCGTTTATGTTACTTTTTGAATTTGTTCCGGGATTTTCCAGTCTCAGGGCGCTTGGCAGGTTTTCGATCGTAATACTGCTCTCGATGAGTGTGATCATAACTATAATTTTGAATCAGTATATGACCAGGTTCAAAAAAAAGTTTGTGTATGTCGGGATGCTGCTGATCATCAGTTGTCTGGTTATCCTGGAATATATGATTATCCCACCGTTGAAGCCGGTTAATTTGGAAACGGTCAAAACCGGTTCAAATATACCGGAAGTTTATCGCTGGCTATCGGAGCAAAAAGACGATACAGTCATACTCGAGTTGCCGATTTGGGTAAATGGTATGGAAGAAACTGCAAAGTATCAGTATTATTCGGCATTCCATTGGCACAGGCAAATGCACGGGTATAGTGGTTATTATCCGCCCGAATACCGAAAAATATTTATCAAGCCATTAAAAGATTTGCTGAATGATGATACTATTAAAGAAATCCGGGCAGTTGGAGTTGATTACATAATATTGCACACCGGTGCTTCGATGGAATTCGCAAAAGAATTAAGAGAAGCGGATGTCAAAAACAATCAGAATCTTCAGTTAATAGAAATATTTGGTAGCGATTGGGTGTATCAAATAAAATAATATAATATAATCACCATTATAAAGACATGAAATCGGTAATAATCGTCCCAACATATAATGAAAAAGACAATATAGAAATATTGATCAGAAGAATTGCCGATTTATCAATTACTGATCTTTTTGTTTGCGTTGTCGATGATAACTCTCCCGATGGAACCGGGAAAATCGTTGATCAATTGGCCGTTCAGTTTCCCTTTGTGACGGTCATCCACAGGGATCAGAAACTAGGTCTAGGGAGCGCATATGTGGCCGGGTTCAAGAATGCTTTGCAGGCTGGTGCAGATTTTGTTTTTGAAATGGATTCGGATTTGTCCCACAATCCTGATGACATACCCAGGTTCTTAGTGGAAGCAAGAAATGGAAATGATATTGTCATCGGTTCGCGCCGGATTCCGAAGGGTGGCGTTGAGAATTGGGGGATTATAAGAAATCTAATGAGCAAAGGAGCGATGTGGTTCTCCAGGGTGATGCTGAGTTTAAAAACTCACGACGTTACTTCCGGGTACCGATGTTATGCACGCAGAGTAATTGAAGCGATTGATTGGAACCAAATAAAAGGAAATGGCTATTCCTTTCAAGAAGAGACAATTTATTTGTGCGAAAAAAAAGGTTTTAAAGTAAAAGAAATACCGATCGTATTCAAGGATCGTACTTATGGGCATTCCAAACTTTCAAAGAAAGAAATAGTAAATTTTTTCATTACAATTGTAAAACTTCGTTTAAAAAAATAGTCAATGACTGTCAGAAACAGAATGATAATTTTAGGTGTTGTGTCTAGTCTCTTGTATGCTGTACTCGCTTTCATCGCGTATCATTATCAGACAAGCGCAACCACTCCTTGGGGGGGCTCTTTTAAGGCAATTCTATTGGTAATAAATATGTTGTTGGTTGTTGTCTACTGGTTTGCCTTCATTTCAGTAAAGTCGGTCAATGGTAAAAGTATTATAAAGATTATTTTCCTGTTTTCAGCCGTGTTTAGCGTAATTATGATTTTTACTCCGCCAATCGGATCAGCGGATGTTTATAACTATGCATATCGGGCGCGGATTAATACAGTATATGATGAAAACCCTTATATTGTGGCAACCGGAGAGCATTCGGGTGATATGTTCTATGACTTTTCGCCAAAAGAATGGAACTATCTGACCATGCAGTATGGACCTTTCTGGACGTCGGTATCTATCTTATTTAGTAATATTACAAAGAACAGTTTTTTTTGGAATGTTTTTATTTATAAATTACTGGCGCTAGTTTCTTTTTTTGGAGTTGCATTTCTGTTGAGAAAAATATTGCAAAAATTCAATCCGGGTATGGAAATGAAGGGATTATTTTTATATTTATGGAGCCCGATTATCATATTTGAAGCGATTAATAATGCGCATAATGATATGTTCATGATGTTCGTAGTGGTTTTTGCAATATATTTGTTAATGAAAAAGTGGTATATTTTGGCAGCAATAATGCTACTGCTTTCAATACTCACGAAGTATATCCCTTTATTAATATTACCTGTATTCGTTTTTTATATCTTTAGAGACATTCAAGAGACCAGAAAAAAGGTTAATTTTGTATGGGTATCCGGCATTCTGGCGATCATAATTTCAGTAATATTTTATTTGCCATTTTGGGAGGGCATTAAAACGTTTAATGGACTGTTCGAACAATCGAAGATTTTTACTTATGCGAATTTTTCACTGTTCCCCGGGATAATTTATTGGGTGTCATATGTTATTGGTTCAAGTCTTTCCTGGTCAAGAGAATCTTTATCTGAAGTAGCAAGAATCTCCGGCTTGATTGCCTTTGTCGTATTATATGTTTGGTTAATTAATAATTATTTTAGGGGGAAATTTACTTATTATATTTATTACAGTTTTATGATATTGTTTGTTTACATCTTCTTTTATTTGACTTATCTGCAGCCCTGGTATTTCATTTGGTTAATACCGTTGGCGACATTAATTGATAAAAAGTACTTCCCGCAGTTTATTTTGATTTGCACTTTAGCTGGACTGCTTTCTTATACTATTGTCATGAACAGCTTGATATATGTATTTATATTCATGCTAATAATATTAATGTCATTGGTTACTAATAAAAACTACTTGCTTAAATTTTTGAAATAATTGTTAGACAAAATGAAGGAACTGCTTAAAACGATAAATAGAGAAGAAAAAAGATTGATACTTTTTTTGAGTATACTTGTAATAGTAATTACCCTGCTACCTTTTATTTTTGGTTATCTCAGAACTCCTGATGATTCGTTTTATACGGGCATTCACGCGCTGACACCCGGTGATACCAATGTCTATTATTCCTATCTGGAACAAGTCAAGCAAGGTAGTCTGGTGTTTAAAGACTTGTATACATCCGAGCCGCAATCAACCCCGCTGATTAATCCATTTTGGGCAACGGTTGGGGTTATCGGTAAACTATTGCACACGCCGCATTGGGTAACGATCCAGATTACCCGCTGCGTTCTGGTTTTTATATTTATTGCTGTTGCTTATATTTTTATTGCATACCTGTTTTCAAAAAAACAGCATAGAAAGATGGCAATAGTCTTGCTGCTTTTTTCGTCAGGGCTCGGCGGTCTGTTCTCACCGTTCCTTGAATTCTTCAAATATAGCAGCGAGGGTTATTACCATTGGCCGATGGATCTGTGGGTACCTGAATCGGTCACGTTTCTTTCCCTGCTACATGTACCACATATACTTTTTTCATCTATTTTGTCGCTGGTTGTTTTTCTATTTATCCTGTTGGCATTTGAGAAAAACAGATACTCCTACAGTATAATTGCCGGAATCGCTTCATTTTTATGGTTTACTTTCCATCCCTTTCATTTTTTCACAGTTATTATTGTGCTAGCAGTGTATGTGTTTTTGAAAGGAATTTTAGATAAAAAGTTCCCCAAAATATATATTAAACATTCATTAGTAGCTACATTACTCGCCCTGCCTGCTGTTATTTATCATTTTCTGATCATTGCCCAGGATCCCATAATCGCCGGTCGGGCGGACGAGAATTTGCTTTACACGCCCGCTTGGTGGCTAGTTCTGATAAGTTACGGTTTAGTCGGTTTGTTGGCAGTTTTGGGGGTTTTAAGAATTACCAAAAAACAAGATAATAAATGGTTATTTATCGCTACCTGGTTTGTAGTACAGACCATTCTGCTGTATGCTCCGCTGGACTTTCAAAGGAGACTAGCACAGAACCTTCATTTCCCCATGGTTTTGCTTGCTACTTATGCAATAATCTTCCTGGCAAAAAAATATAACTATACAAAGATTGTCAGATATCTTTTGAATAATAAGGTGGTAATAGCTTTTATATTTATAATATTCTTCTCATTTTCCAATATTTACGCGATCCTTAATGATTTACTGCTCTACAAATCGATGGCCTATCCATTTTTTTACCTTTCTCAAGATTATGCAAAATCATTTAATTGGATGAAGGAAAATATGAGTAAAGATGATGTAATATTATCCGAGTGGATTGATGGTAATTTTATTCCGGGGTATTCCGGGCGAACCGTTTACCTTGGGCATGGCGTGGAAACAGTAAATTACTTATTCAAGCAGGAACAGACGGAATGGTTCTATCGGGACAATCTGGAGATTGATGCGAAAAAAGAATTTTTAAGACAAAGCGGGATTGATTATATATTATTTTCCGGCCGGTCCGAAGAACTGGGCGATTTTGATCCAAAAAATAAAGAATTCCTACGTGAGGAATTTACATCAAACGAGATAAGTATTTATAAGTTTGTGGAATAGATTTATTCCGGCAAGGGAATCGTGATCTCTGAACCGACTGAGTCGTATTTTACGTTTTTCATGGTCGCGGTTAATAACCCGTCCACACCAAGGTATGAATGTTGGTCGCTTAATTTGACCAAACTGATTGATGCGCTGCCGGAGTCGGTCGAATAAATATTTTCAGGTATATAGAACCAATAATTAGTTTGGGTATATTCATTTTGCTTCCATTCACTGGACGGCAGAATGCCGTAACCGAGTGCGTAATATTTTTGATAAATAATTTCGCCATTATCATTTCTAATTTGCAATGACAGTTGATAGTTTTCAGTAATATCACCATCAGTCTGCCAGTACAGTGAAACCGGCAAAACCACAGATCCCGCATTGATTTCGGGCGGCTGATTTGATCCGGCTGGCAAATAATCCCAGCCGGCAAACAAAATGCCCGGGGCAAGCAAATTATTTTCGGGGTCAACAGCTTTATGATTGATTACCGGCTCTGCTTGGTACGTGTGGTATAGGACAATATCAGATGCCGATTCACTGCTGAATAATAGTAAGTCATCGCTGACCGAGCTTATTTTCAAATTTTGTTTTTCAATAATAGAACGCAGATTATCATCTCCGTTTGAGTAGGCGTTTTGATAGAAAGAATTATCTGGGTACTGGATTTGGTAGGTTAGAAAATCTTTTGTATCAATAATCAGATAGTCTGTTTTCGGTAGAGTATAGATATCATTTGAATACTGTTTTTTACCTAGAAACGCATAGTGGAGAGAATATAATTGACTGCGACTGGAAAGATGGGGGAGTAAATCATAACTGGCCGTTACGGATTTATTATCCGGTATCAGATTTACGTATTGATTTTTCAGCTGATTGAATAGGGGGTACTGACCCTTCGCATTAATAGCTTGGATTGCCGGCACGATGGGTCCAAATGTTGTCGTTCCGTAGATCGTAACAGCAATAAAAACGACAATAAATAGCATTGGTTCGTTGGAAATATATTTTTTGATTTTTGTCTGCCAGTTATTTTTTTCTTCAATTTTGTCGATAAAGAGATACTTTAGGGCATAAATAGTAGTAATAAACACCGAAACCAACAAAAGCGCGCTGTAGTGGGTTTTAAGAATCAATTCGCCACTAAAACTGCCCAATAGGAGTTGTAAAAAGGCCAGGAGCGATAATAAAAGGTATTTGGGCTTCAAGAACGGTAACAGCAAAAATGGCAGGAAAAGCGCTATGTATAAAAAGATGTTTTGTAAAGAAAACAGATGGGATAGTACAAGGAGTGGGTGGAGGAAAAAATTCTTGACAATCTCACTGACTGAATCGCCCAGCCAGGAATAATAAAAAATAAATTTGTATGAATCATAATTGTTCAACGTCGGAACAAGCCAAAACACAAGTGCTAGCCACGCAATCCCGATAATTCCCGGGGTGATAATCCATCGCTTTTCTTTTTTATCAAACAATGACAGTAAAGAAAACATGATAACTACCAGCGCCACATCTTCCCTTACGAGCAGAGACAGAAATAAAAATAGTAGAAATAATACAAATCGGTTTTCTAAATAATAATAAAAAGCAAAGAGTAGCGTAAAAATTGCAAACGGCAAAATATGAAACTCAAAAAGATTCATATTCTGGATGAAAGGGTTTAGTAAATAGACCGTGGTCATTAATAGCGCAATTGTGTTATTCGAAATTTTCTTTGCGATTAAAAACAACGGCCAGGCGGAGGCCCCGATGATAACGGTTTGCATAACCAGTAGTGAAACGGGACTGCGGAATAGCATGTATATCGGAGTGAGGAGCAGAATAATTATTTCAAAATGATCGCCCAAATAAGAATGCGGGTGAATGGTCATTGAAAACAAATCACCCATGCTGGTGTTGTAAAATACTTGGTTGAATATCGCCAGATCAATTGCGTTATAGCCAAAGTTTTTATATTTCCAGATGGAAACAAAAATGAACAGCACGATGTAGATTAAAATAGACACCATTAGGATGAGGAGCAATTTCTTGTTTATTGCTTTTTTTAATTCAAGTATATTCAATTTCACGGATTTTATTTAGGGTATATATACAGGTATTGTACTTGATATGCCGGAAAAACAAAACCACCCTATCCGCCAACTGGCAGACGAGGGTGGTTTTAACATTCTATACAAAAATGGTTTACGTTACTATGTGGTTGTATTCGTTAGAACACTTAGAGCAAACAGTACGATTGCCCATGCTAGTAACACGATTACTAAACCAATTA
>Ga0172379_10000780_pt1 | contig 74424 bp, 54 predicted proteins | sample GrowelOW334metaG_FD_119756 | JGI IMG/M metagenome (GOLD analysis project Ga0172379, IMG submission 119756) | Groundwater microbial communities from an aquifer near a municipal landfill in Southern Ontario, Canada - Groundwater well OW334 metaG | ecosystem: Environmental > Aquatic > Deep...
ATGATCAGGATCGGGGCGTCGGGGCGGATGGAGACGTCCCCGGTGAGGATGCCGACCCGTTCTTCGCCGAAGCGCGCCCGGAAATCGCGGTACTTCTGGTTGCTGAGGGCCTTGATCGGGGCGGTGTAGATGACGGAGGAGTTCTGCGCGAGGACCTCCTCGATGACGGTTTCGGCGATCAAGGTTTTGCCGGCTCCGGTGGGTGCGGAGACGAGGACGGACGAGCCGCTCCGGATGGCGTCAATGGCCTCTTGTTGAAACGGATCAAGAATCAATGTCATAAAAGTTGTTTCCTCCGCCTTTTTTACGGGTCCTGTCGGAGAGGTTCCGGGAGCCCTTTGCGGACCTTTCCGCCACCCGTAAAAAAACCCCACTCTAGAACTGCCTTCAGACAACTAGGATCACCTTCCCTAATCGTAACCATTCAGCCTCCCACCGGTGGCATTGGGTCGGCAAAGAAAGGTTTCTCCAAAACGCGCCTGCTCCGCTCGGAGCTCATGGACCTCATGGGTTGTGCGCCGATCTCCTCGTCTCCGCAAGCGGCGCTAATTGTTTTTCCGAAACCTTTCTTTGCCTCCTCAACCTTCTTCACCGGGAGTATCTGAACGGTTACCCCTAATCTTGCTATGGTCATGCCTCAGGATCGTGATAAAAACGTGTCAGGAGATCGCGAATTATTATAGAATATCAGGCTAGGAATGACAGCACTATCATTAGATTTACAAGAGAGTCCACTTCCAGCGATGGCGTAAGCTGAGAAGTTCGATTCGTCGAGGCACGATCTGAAGGCCGAGCCCCACGGTGCCACGGCGAGGCCGGAAGCCTCGAGTGAGGCACGGCACGGTGGGCCGGGCCGAACGGTGACGAGACGAAGCCGAACTTTGAAGCCGAAGTTCCTGAAAGCGGCAAGCTCTACTAATTTGAGAAAGCATCTGTGACCAAAAAAACGCTCTATGAGGGGAAGTATAAACGGTTTGTGAGCCATCGCGGCTGGGAATTCGTCGAGCGCGTCAAGTGCGGCGGAGTCGTCGTGATCCTGGCCATGACCGAAGACGGCAAGGTCCTCCTGGTCGAGCAGGAGCGGGTCCCGGTAGGCAAGAGGGTCATCGAACTGCCGGCGGGCCTTGCCAATGACAAGGCCGGACACGAGAATGAAACGCTCGAACAGGCGGCCCTTCGGGAATTGCACGAAGAGACGGGATACCACGCGGAGCAGATGACCCTTCTTTTCCACGGACCTCTGTCTCCGGCTTCGAGCGTCGACATTGCCTCTTTTTTTCGCGCCACCGGCCTGAGCAAGACCGGATCCGGAGGCGGCGACGAGCAGGAATCAATTGTGACGCATGAAATCGCGCTGGCGGGAATCGATGCGTGGCTGCACGCCCGTGAGGGCGAGGGGATCCTGATCGACCCGAAGATTTATGCGGGGCTCTATTTCCTGAAGCAGATGCAAGCAAGGACAGGTCCTTCGGGAGATGCTTCATGACCAGGGGGGAGGAGCGGGTGCTCAGGGGAGTGACGTCGTTGCTGCTCGTCTGGGTGTTGCTTGCATCGTTGTCTCTGCCCCGGGCGTTTGCCGGGGATGCTCCTGCGAAGGCGGGAGACCCGGAAGAATCGGCGCAGGTGCTCGAAAGCATCCGCTTCACGGAGAATACCCGGCAGACCCATCAGTTCCTCAATCCTCCTAGAAATCTCCACCCTTGGCTCAAATGGCTTTTGTATTCGAGCCGTCTCAACAAAGAAGACGTGAGCGAATACTACGCTGCCCTCAAGAAGCGGGACCAGATTTACCGCAAGGCGCTTAAAAATCCTGGGAGCTTGGGGATCCGGTATCAGGGGAAAATCTTCAGGAATATCCCGCCCTACGTGACTCCCGACTGGGCGGACGGGGAGTATGCCTTGATCGTATTGCCTGCGACCTCTGCGGAAACGTCCGCGCGGCCGAAGCAAGCGGCTGCGGTCCCCCCAGCGAGAGGCCCATCATGACCGCCCCTTGTCTTTCATTTTCATTTCGTTTACCCGTGCGAATCTTGACGTGTGCCGCAGTTCTTTGGGCGCTCGTCGCCCTTGCTCCTGGGGTTGCTCAAGCTTCGGAAACGGCAAGCGCGGATACCCTCAAGCGCTATGAAGCCGTCATCTCCAGAGCCGGCGAACTGAACCTTTATGGCTATGACCTCAAGTTTGTCACTTTAAAACTCAAAAAGATGACCGATTCTCTTTTGGCGGGAGACGAAGCCGAGGCCGTCCGCGTGCTTGACGATATCGACCGCGATCTTCGCAGGATCGAAACCAAGGGTTCGGAGCATTTCCGCCGCGAACGCGAGCGGGTGTGGATGGAGATCTACGGGGATTTCATCCGCCAGTTCTCGATCTTTATCGTCCTCTCTTTCCTTTTGCTCAAGCCGGGTTTCGTCAGGAGAAATCTGGCCTCCCTGCGCCTTCCCTTTAAAGACGGTTTGAACGTCGGCTTGATCTTCGGCGCGGCGGCCGCTTTTGCGGGAACCGCCAGCTTTACGCGCTTTGAACAGTCGTCCTGGGTTTTTATCGACCTTGAGCTTGTCTTTGTGACGGCCGCGGGCCTTTTCGGAGGACCTCTGTCGGGGTTGGTGGCCGGATGCCTGAACGTGCTCTTGCGGCTGGCGATGGTCCCGGAGTGGATCGCGCCGGTTTTGTACCTCGGGGCGGCGGGCCTTGCTGCGGGGCTTTTCCGCCGGTGTGTGCGTTCGCGGCCGGTGAGTCTTCGAACGGCGGCGGCGGCCGGTGCCGCCGTCTCGCTCGTGCACGGCTTGCTGGCCTACCGGCCGATGTGGCCCTATCTTCCCCCGGAATCCTTGGGAATTGCGGTCTTTCTCCTGAGTGCGACCGAGACCGCGATTTTTGTTTTGTTCTTTGTGTTTGTCCACCAGATCCTCCGGGAGCAGCAGGCGAAAGAGACGGAGCGGGAATTGTTTAGCACCCAGCTTGCTTTCCTCAGAGCCCAGATCAATCCGCATTTTCTTTTCAATGCCCTGAATACGATCGCTTCGGTTTGCGGCGACGAGAACGCCGAGCGGGCGAGAAACCTGATCATACAGCTGTCCTCGCTCCTCCGGAGGCTGTCCCGGAAACAGGGCGACTTTGTCTCTCTTCGCGAGGAGCTCGACTATATCGATCATTATCTGGAAATCGAAAAGGCGCGATTCGGCGAGAAGTTGACCGTCGCCAAAGAAATCCTGCTCTCGGAGGCGAGGATGAATATGCCCATTCCCATCCTCGTCCTTCAGCCGGTGGTGGAAAACGCCGTCAAACACGGTATTTCCAAAAAGGCCGAAGGAGGGGTCCTCACGATCCGCGCACGGGAAGAGGCGGGGCGCGTTGTTTTCGAAGTCGCCGATACCGGCGCGGGAATGGCCGAAGAGCGGGCCGCCGCTCTTTTTTCGGAAAAAAGCGTGGGGCCTTCCGGGGATCATGCGGGAATCGGCCTTGAAAACATCCGCCTGCGTCTTATGAAATTATACGGACCGAAAACCAATCTGACCGTCACAAGCCGGCCCGGAGCCGGCACGACGGTCACCATCACTTTGCCGGGGGAGCGATGATACGGACCTTTGTCGTAGACGACGAGATGCCGGCTCGTAACGAGCTGAAACGTTTTTTGAAAATCGAGCCGGACTTTGCCGTGATCGGCGAAGCCTCTGACGGGGAGATGGCCTTGAGGGACATCAAGCGCCTGAGGCCGCAGGTGGTGTTCATGGACATCCACATGCCGAAGATGAACGGCCTCGAGGTTGCTTCAGGGCTTGCGGGGTCGGAAGCTCCGCCTCTCGTGGTTTTTGTCACGGCCTATGATGAGCACGCCCTCGAGGCCTTTGAAGTCAATGCGATCGATTATGTCCTCAAACCTTTCGACCGCGAGCGGTTCAAGAAATCGTGCGCCAAGGTCCGTCAGACGCTGAACGAACCCAAGGACGTGAAAAAGAAACTGGTCGAGCTGAATCACTACCTATCGCGGCACAAGTTTCCGAACCTGGTCGGATGGAAGCGCGGAAACAAGGACCGGGTTTTCATTCATCCCCAGGACGTGCGCTACTTTCACGCGAAGCTGACCGAGGTGACGGCGCATTTGAAGGACGGGACAGAGCTGGTGGTCGGCGCGACGCTCAAGGTGATTCAGCAGACCCTCGAGCCCGCCCAGTTCGAGCAAACCCACCGCGCGTTTGTCGTCAACCTGGAGCAGGTGGAGAAAGTTTCTCCCGCGTTCAGCGGCAATTTCGAAATGACTCTCCAGGGCCCGGACAAGATGAAAATTCCGCTTTCGCGCCGGTATGCACGGAAGATCCGGAAAATCCTCAACTGGTGAAAAAGGCCTGAAGGAGCTTGCATGGACCGGATGGAAAGCCGACGAAAAGCCGAGTTGGAGTTTGCCCTGGCGGCGGTCCGCGAGGCCGTAGGGCTTGCGCGGCGGATTCAAAGCAGCATCGGAGCGCCCGGACGGAGCCGGATGAAAAGCGACCGGTCGCCGGTGACCATGGCCGATTACGCCATTCAGGCGCTGGTGGGATTCCTGCTGGCGAAGGCCTATCCGGAGGACGCGCTTGTCGGCGAGGAATCCGCCGATTTTCTGCGCTCGCCGGAGGGCCGGGGGATGCTCGAAAAAATTTGCGCAATCTTGCAGGAAACGATTCCGGCAGCTTCGCCCGAGCTCGTCCCGGAATGGATCGACTTCGGGACCGCGTCTTGTGCCGAGAGGTACTGGACCTTGGACCCGATCGACGGCACGGCCGGTTTCCTCCGCGGAGAGCAGTATGCGGTCGCCCTTGCGCTGATCGTCAAGGGGGAGGTTCAGCTGAGCGTTTTGGGCTGTCCTCATTTGCGGGACGGATGTGTCCCTGACCCGGGGGGAGCGGGGTCCATCGTGGCGGCCGTGAAGGGCCACGGGAGCTGGCATATTTCACCGGAGTTCGAGGACTCTTTCCGGAGACTGCGGGTTTCCTCATGCTCCGATATCCGCGAAGCCCGAAGTTTGTGTTCCGTGGATCGCGACCATAGCAACCGGGCATGGGTGGAAAAGGTGCTTTCAGGACATCCGGGAATGCCGGCGCCCCTCGAGCTCGACAGCATGGCCAAATATGCCGTGGTGGCGGGAGGGACCTCGGATTTCTTGACTTATCTTCCTTCGGCCGCCCATGCGGGCGGATTCGGGATGAAGGTTTGGGACGTCGCGCCAGGAGCCTTGATTGTCGAGGAAGCGGGGGGGAAGGTTACAGACCTCGAGGGGAATGTCCCCGATTATTCGCAAGTGCGAGTCCCTTTACGCTCGGGGATCCTGATTTCCAACGGCATTTTACACGAGAAGTTGCTGGCAGCTTTCAAAGCTGTTGCGGTATAAGCAGTTAAGAAGATCCTGCGGAACTTTTTTATCTTCCGCAGCGTTTAAGTAAGAAAGAGGCCGGAAAGAGGGCATGACCACCAAGACCATCCAGGAACTGATCAATCAGGAATACCGGTATGGCTTCAAGAGCGATATCGAGCCGGGGCTCCAGGTCAAAGGATTGACCGAGGACACGATCCGTCTCATTTCGCATCACAAGAAGGAACCTGAGTTCATGCTCGAGTGGCGCCTGAAAGCTTTTCGCCACTGGCAGACGATGAAGGAGCCCCACTGGGCGGCCGTCGAGTACCCTGCCCTGGATTACCAGGACGTCATTTATTACTCCGAGCCGAAGGTCGCCGTTCATCGTCCGCAGAGCCTTGATGAGATCGATCCCGAGATTCGGAGAACTTATGAGAAACTGGGCATTCCGCTCGTCGAGCAGAAGCGCCTCGCCAATGTGGCCGTGGACGCCATTTTCGACAGCGTCTCTGTGGCCACGACCTTCAAGGAAAGGCTGCGCGAAGCCGGCGTTGTGTTTTGCCCGTTTTCCGAGGCCTTGAGAGAGTTCCCTGAATTGGTCCGAAAATATGTCGGTTCCGTCGTGCCGATGACCGATAATTTTTTTGCCGCTCTGAATTCTGCGGTATTTACGGACGGCTCTTTCGTCTATATTCCGAAAAACACGCGATGCCCTATGGAATTATCGAGCTATTTTCGGATCAACACCGAGGGCTCGGGGCAGTTCGAACGCACTCTGATTATTTGCGAAGAGAATTCGCACGTCAGCTATCTGGAAGGGTGCACGGCGCCCAAGTTCGATACCAATCAGCTTCATGCGGCGGTGGTCGAGCTGATCGCTTTTGACAACGCCGAAATCAAATATTCGACCGTCCAGAACTGGTATGCCGGCGATCCAAAAACGGGCAAGGGAGGCATCTATAATTTTGTGACGAAGAGGGGCAAATGCCAGGGCAGCCACTCGAAGATTTCCTGGACGCAGGTCGAGACCGGTTCGGCCATCACCTGGAAATATCCGAGCTGTCTTTTGGTGGGGGACCACTCGGTCGGGGAATTTTATTCGGTGGCGTTGACGAACGGCTACCAGCAGGCCGACACCGGGACCAAGATGGTCCATCTCGGAAAAAATACGAGAAGCAACATTGTGTCGAAAGGCATCTCGGCGGGGCACTCCGTGAATAATTACCGCGGCCTCGTCAAGATTGCTCCGGGGGCGGAGAATGCCCGCAATTATACAAAGTGCGATTCTCTCCTCGTGGGCCCAAGTTGCAAGGCGAACACGTTTCCCTACGTGGAGGTCCAGAACGCGACGGCCGAACTCGAACACGAGGCCTCGACCTCGAAGATCAACGACGACCAGCTTTTTTATTTCCGCCAGCGGGGGATTTCGACCGAAGACGCGATGGCCTCCATTATCAGCGGGTTTTGTAAGGACGTGTTCCGCGAACTCCCGGGCGAATTTGCCGTCGAAGCGACCCAGCTTCTGGGGCTGAAGCTTGAAGGCGCAACCGGGTAAAAAGACAGTCGAGGACTCTTAAGGAAAGGACGTTGACGATGCTGAAGATACGGGATTTGAAGGCGCGGGTCGCCGAGAAGGATATCTTGCGGGGACTGAACCTCGAGGTGAAGGCCGGAGAGGTTCATGCGATTATGGGGCCGAACGGATCGGGGAAAAGTACACTGGCCAAGGTCATTGCGGGCGACCCTTCGGTCGAGGTGACGGGGGGGCAGGTTCTTTACCAGGACAGGGACCTTCTTGCGATGGACGCGGAGGCTCGCGCGTTGGCCGGCGTTTTCCTTGCGTTCCAGTATCCGGTCGAAATCCCGGGAGTCAATAACGCCGCGTTTTTGCGGATGGCCTACAATGCCCGGCGCAAGGCAGAAGGCAAGGATTCCGTCGACCCGTTCGAATTCGACGACCTGCTGCAGGAAAAGATGAAGCAGGTCCGCGCTCCCGCGGCCTTTCTCGAGCGCTGCGTCAACTACGGTTTCTCGGGCGGGGAAAAGAAGCGCAACGAAATTCTGCAGATGGCGGTTCTCGAGCCGAAATTGGCCGTTCTCGACGAGACCGACTCGGGCCTCGACGTCGATGCCTTGAGGATCGTCTCCGAGGGCATCAATCAATTCCGTCGGCCCGATAATGCCCTGGTTCTTGTCACCCATTATCAGCGCCTCCTCGATTACGTGGTTCCTGACGTCGTGCACATTCTCTCGGGCGGCACGATCGTCAAATCGGGCGACAAAAGCCTCGCACTGGAAGTGGAACAGAAGGGATACGACTGGCTTGCCCCGTCGGGCTCTTCTTGGAGATGAACCGGTGAGCGACAGCACTCCGACTTATCAAGATCTTCTGAGCGATCCGGACGCCGTCCTTTTCGAGGCGGAGCCGGACTGGCTTGCCTCGCTGCGCAGGAACGCATACGAACAATCCCGGACGCTGGGCTTGCCCGAGCGCAGGCACGAGGATTGGCGGAGCACGGATTTGTCTTTTCTTTCCGAAGTTGCTTTCCGGGAGGGCTGCGAAGATGCCGTCCCCGGGTTTGCTCCGGACCCCGCAGCTTCCGCGGACCGGGCCCGTGTTGTTCTCGTCAACGGGGTCTTTTCTCAAACGCATTCCCGTTTGGCCGCTCTGCCGCGCGAAGTGACTGTCCTGAGTTTGGCGGAGGCCTCCCGCAAGGTGCCTCAGCGTGTTCGCCCCTATCTTGAGGCGGCCCCCAAGGATACTTTTTTTGCCTCGCTGAACACGGCGAGGTTCCGGGACGGTCTTTTTCTCGAAGCCGGCGAGGGAGCGAATTTTGCTTCGGGCATCGACATCGTTTTGGTCAGCGCGCCCGGTGCGTCGGCGGCCCCGGTGGCCTGCCACCCGAGGCTTGTTGTCGCCGCAGGGAAAGGAGCGGCCCTTCGCCTTCGGATTTTTCACCGGAGCCTTCAGACGGGACCCGCGCTTGTCAACGGCCGGGTCGATCTGTTTTGTGCAGAGGGTTCCCTTATCGAATGTTACCACGCCCAGCGTGACACGAAGGATACGCGCTGCCTCCTGGGCTTTGGGGCGCAGATGGCCGCGCGGAGCCGGTTCGCGTTCCTTTCTTTTTGGGGCGGCGAGGTCCTGGCCCGCACGGAGCTCGACGTTCGTCTAGGCGGCGAAGACGCGTCCTACACCGCGGACGGCCTGGCGGTCTTGACGGGCCGGTCGCAGGTTTCCCAGATCCTCAGAGCTTCTCACGAAGCGTCGAGAGGGACGGGGCGTCAGTGTTTTAAAAACATTCTCACGGACCGCGCCCAGTCGGAGTTCAACAGCCTTGTGCATGTGGCGGCCGGCACCTCGGCCAACGACAGCGACCAGCTCAACCGTAATCTCGTCCTCTCGTCCGACGCCCGGGCTTATTCGCGTCCCCAGCTGCGAATCGACGCCGACGAGGTCAAGGCCACGCACGGTTCGGCTACCGGGCAGATGCGGGAAAGAGAATTATTTTATCTCTGCAGCCGAGGTTTGAGCCCGCAAGAGGCGCGGCTCCTTCTGGTTCGCGGCTTCGCCCGCGAAGTCCTGGACAAAATCGCCGATGACGGTTTGCGCGGCGAACTGGAAAGCTGGACGGACGCGAAATTGGAAACGATGGTGAAAGGGGCCTCCCGATGACGCGCGGCGGAGTTTATGACGTCGGAAAAATCCGTAAGGATTTTCCCGTCCTCTCGAGAAAGATGAACGGCCGCCCGCTCGTGTACCTGGATAACGCCGCCACGGCCCAAAAACCAGCGTGCGTGATCGATACGATCCAAAAGTTTTACCGGGAGGAGTATGCCACTATCCACCGGGGCGTTTATTCGATGAGCCAGGAGGCGACCGAGCGCGTCGATGCCGTCCGTGAGATCTGCCGGCGGTTTCTCACTGCCGAGCGCACTGAGGAGGTCCTTTTCGTCCGCGGTGCGACAGAGGCGATCAATCTTGTCGCGGCGGCATGGGGGCGAAAGTTTGTCGGGAAAGGCGACGAGGTGATCATCTCTGCCATCGAACATCATGCCAATATCGTGCCCTGGCAGAGGGTGTGCGCCGAGAAAGAAGCCGTGCTTCGGGTGATTCCCGTCAACGACCGCGGAGAGCTTCTCCTCGACGCATACCGGCAAATGCTGTCGGACAAGGTCAAGATGGTGGCGGTGACGCACATGTCCAACGCTCTTGGCACGGTCAATCCCATCCGCCAGATGGCCCGCCTTGCCCACGGCGCGGGCGCCTTGTTTTTAGCCGACGGGGCTCAGGGGATTGCCCACCAAAAGGTCGACGTCCGGGACCTGGGCTGTGATTTTTACGCTTTCTCGTCACACAAAATCTATGGTCCGACCGGCATCGGAGTCCTTTACGGAAAACTTGCTCATTTGGAATCGATGGATCCCTACCAGACCGGCGGGGACATGATCGAATCGGTCACTTTCGAAAAGACGACATTTGCGAAGACTCCGAGGAAATTCGAAGCGGGGACTCCGGCCATCGCCGAAATCCTGGGCTTGGGCGCTGCCCTTGATTACGTCGGGGCCCTCGGGATCGAACGGATCGAAGCGTACGAACAACAACTTCTCGAGACGGCGATCCGGAAACTTTCGCAAATTCCCGGGGTTCGCTTTATCGGAACGGCCGCCGAGCGGGCCGGACTGGTCTCGTTTCTTCTCGGGGATATCCATCCCCACGACGTCGGGACGGTCTTGGACCAGGAGGGGGTCGCCGTGCGGTCCGGTCACCACTGTGCTCAACCCGTCATGAACCGCTTCAAGGTCCCGGCCACGGTGCGCGCCTCTTTCGGATTGTACAATACCGTCGAAGAAATCGACGCGCTTGCGGACGCGCTCGGGAAAGTGGGGAAGATCTTCGCATGAGCCATCCGGAACCCAAACTCAGCCACTTGTATCAGGAAGTCATCTTGGAACACAACCGCAGCCCGCGCAATTTCAAGGAGATTCCGAACCCCACGCATTATTCGCACGGCCACAACGCCCTGTGCGGCGACGACTATCATTTGTATTTCATCGTCGACGCGGGCGGCGTGATCAGGGACGTGGGTTTTCAGGGGGCGGGTTGCGCCATTTCCAAGTCAAGTGCCTCCATGCTCACGGGCCTTGTGAAAGGCAAGACGGTCCGCGAAGCTCTTGAGCTGAAAAACCGCTTCGTGGAGTTTATGACCAGCGATGGCTTGAGCGCCCCTCAGAAAGAAGCCGTCGGGCGGCTCGCCCTGTTCGAAGGCGTCAGGGAGTTCCCGGTGAGGGTCAAGTGCGCGACCTTGAGCTGGCACGCGCTCGGCGATGCCCTTAAGGAAGGAGATGCCCGGCCATGAATTCAGACGAGGTCCGCGGGACGCTCCGCATTTCTCCCGAAGTGACGCCCAACCCGGCGACGGTCAAATTCGCCGTGAACCGCGTTTTGCTTCCTTCGGGCTCCTGCAACTTTCCGGACCGTACGCAGTGCGAGGGTTCCGCATTAGCCGCTAAGCTTTTCGAAAATCCTTCGGTGGCGGGGGTGCTGATCGGCCCCGATTTCGTTGCCGTCACCAAGTCGACGGACGCGGATTGGCGCGTCGTGATGCAGCCTGTGTTTGAGGCGCTTCGCGATTTCTTGGCAAGCGGAGCCGAGGCGGTCGATCCGGAAAAAAATTCCGGCAGCGAGAAGGATCTCCCACAGGGAGCGGCAGAGGGGAGACCGGAAGAGAGAGTCCGCGCTTTGATCGAACGCGAGATACGGCCGGTGCTTGCCGGGGACGGGGGCGATGTGGAGTTTCGCGGCTATGAAGACGGGGTGGTCCGGCTCCGTCTGCAGGGGGCCTGCCGCTCCTGCCCGAGCGCGACCCAGACGCTAAAGTCCGGAATAGAAGCCTACCTGAAAAGAATGATCCCCGAAGTCAAAGAAGTGGTCCAGGTCTAGTACGAGCCCTCCCAAAGTTCTGCCTGCCTCTCCAAAAAATCACTTGAATAAAGCTATTTAATGATAGCTATTGATATTGATTGATATTTTTAGAGTAAAATAATACTTTAAAATTAGACAAACTTATAATCAGTGGGTATTCTTAATAATGAGGGCTAACTATGGGTACAAAGGGAAGCGCAACGTTTATTCGTGTTTATCCTGATTGGCATTGTCACGCCGGAAGTCTACATCCCAGCACGGGGGATTCCTTTGGTTTAATTAAAAAGAGCTTGCGTGGATTGACAGGCATAAAAGAGATGCTATAATTCATTTAGTTTAATGTTTTAAAAAGAACATTAAATCTAATTATTAAATCGCCGGGAGGGCACATAAATGCAAAACACTGGGCACAAGAATCCGATCCGAAAATCCATTGCCATCGTAACGCTCTTATCGTTTACTTTTTCCTCCGCTGTTTGGTCTGCTCCGGCCCAGGGTGTGCCCGGTTTGACAGGCCTCGATCCTAAGTCGGCGCTCGAAGCGCAATTTGCTCCGCTTGCGAACCGACTCGAAATTCCGGAGATCCTCGGCTCAGTCCGCGAGCGATTCGTTCCCGACGTGCCGTCGGCCGCGACCGTGATCCATATTCAAGACGCGCACGTGAGCGCCCAAGCTCAGCAGAACATCAGGAAAATTCTCGGTCACCTCGACGCCAACTACGGTGTGTGCGCCGTCTTCCTGGAAGGCGCGTTCGATCAGCTGCGCCCCGAGCTTCTGAAATTTTTCAAGGACGAGAAACTCAACATGAAAGCCGCCGACCTTTTCATGAAAGAGAGCTTGATCGGCGGCACCGAACTTTATCTTCTGGACCGGCTGCAGGCGGGCAAGCCGTCCTCGGGCTACGGCGCCGAAGAGCCCGGGCTTTATGTGAAAAATCTCCGCCAGTTTCGCTTCGTACAAAACCACCGCAATATTTCCGACCGTTTCTTGAGCGAACTCAAGGCCAATATTCTCACGAAAGGATCCCTGGTCTTCAACAAGGCCCTCAAGGATTTCTTCCGCGAATGGGTGTTCTACCAGGAGTCGCAAGACGAAATGATGCGCCACCTCGACACGCTCGATCAGCAGGCCAAGGAGATCCTCAAACTGGACCTGCGCCAGCCGGGCGCTCAGATCGCTTGGCCCCAGCTCGTGCGCACGATCCGCCTGAAGGACCTTGACGGCAAGATCAATGCCGAGAAAGCCGTGGCAGAAAAAAAAGCCCTCGAACAGTGGATCCTCGAAAACGGGATCGAGACGGGAGAATTTTCAAAACTGCTGGAATCAGTCGAAAAGCCCGAAATGAAATCCGCCGATCCGCGCCTTGCGGCTGAAAAGTTTTTTGACGCCGCTTCGGCCAAGGGGTTTTCGTTCGAAACCTATCCGGAGCTTTCGAAAGCGCTCGGGCGCATCGTTCTCTCGAGCGAAATCCAGGCGACCGACCTTTTCGACGAAATGAATCGCCTGACCCAAAAAGTGTTTGAAGGCCTCGTCATGAAAGACTCCGAAAAGGAGCTCCTGTTGGTCTATGCGGACTATCTGCAGATGAAAAAGCTTTTCGCGCTCGAAATGATCCGGGAAGAATACGAGGCCGTCCAGGCACGGCGCGACCCGATGAAACCCTCCGTTTTGACCGAGAGGCTGTTTTCGGTCGCGAACGATAAGAACCGCTCGAAACCGGCGGGCTCGCTCAAAAAAGAGGACTCGCTCTTTGCAAAAGCCCTTCTCTTTTATAAGGCCGCGATTCTCCGTGAAGACGTGATGTTTAAACGGCTCACGGAAGTGATGACGTCTGAGAAGAAAGAAGCTTCGGTGCTCGTGACCGGCGGCTTCCATTCGCAGGGGATGACCGAGATGCTGAAGAAAAACAACATTGCCTACGTCGAGATCACGCCGCGCATTACCGACCTCAAAGAGTCTACCAATTACATGAACGTGGTCACCCTCAAGGGCAATCCTTCCCTGAAGAAGTCGTATGTCAACCATGAGTCCTTTGTGAACGTGGCTGCACTGCCTCAGGATGACCAGCAATACTTTTTGACTGCGGCCGGAGCTGCCCTGAGCAGCCTGAACCCGCAGGCGATCGATTTGTCCGTGCCCGAAGACAGCGGCCTGACGGTTGCTGTTTCGGAGAATGTTGTGACCGTGGCCTTGGCGTCGGCAGCTGCCGAAATTCCGTTGCTGCAGCTGGGCGGAGGAGTCACCGTGACCGGCGGTAAAATCCCCGCCGATTACGTGGTCCCCACACCCGTCAAGGTTGCTCCGACAACTGCCGCTCCTTCTCCCGCCGGCCGCGTGGAAATGCGGGCGACCGAGTTGCCGATGGCTGCACTGAGGGAGAAAATTACACAGATCAGCCAAGCGGCGGACAGATTCGAACGGCTGCCGCAGCAACTCCTGGGTCGTCTTGACCGGCTTGTCGAAATGAGGAGATTCGGGGAGAGGGCAGCAGAAGATGCTCAGAACATTGTCCGCCTTTATGACGCGAGTGCTGGAACAATTCGTCCGGACTCGGCTACCGCCGTTCAGCAATTGGTGGAGGCTGCTCGGGTGAAATTGCTAAGCGGGTCCGTCGGCCAGGGGAGCTTTGTTGCTCTCGTGACCGATCTCGTCGGAAAATACGACGGAGGCACGGTGTTGAGCGATAGACAAAGACAAGTTTTGCAAACCTACGCCCGTGGCGAAATCCGGGCGAAGAAGAAAGAGAAAAAACAAGAGCGCGGCAAAAAACGGCTTCTGTTTGAGCTCTTGGAGGATCGCCGATTGTTATCGTCAGTGACAGGGGCCACGGCGAACTACTCCATGGCCGCTTATCATAGTCACTACGATATCTATATTGGCAGCAGAATGGGAGATGCCTCGAGTGCGCAAGTGGCTCCTGCGGCGGCTTCCACGGTCGCGCTGGGTGCGGATGCCGCGGATGCTTTGGTGACCGCGATGCAAGCCGGCCAAATGGCCGAGCTCGAGGCGGGGGCCATTATCGGACTGCCGGACGATGCTCAGCCTGTCAATGGCAATGATCACTTTTTTTATACGTCGGAGAAAGATCCCACGACAGGATTGGCGGCGGTCACCTTCTACGAGGTGGAGGATTCAACGGCCACGCCCACTCCTTGGCTGACTGCCGAAGACGGAGTGCAGTATTCGTCATTCCTTCAGCCGTATGTCTCTGAAGATGGAACCCTTGCCGTGGTGGTCGCGGGTGCTGCGGTCAGTAAGGACACGCCCGTCCACTCGGTGTCAGGCGAGCAGGTGGTCTCGAGTGGGATCGTGAAGACCACTGAACTTTGGTACGGGAATGCGTTTCTCGGGCAAATTGCCGAACCTGAAGCAAAAGTGAGAGACAGAATGCCCGCGTCTATCAGCGGCATGGATGTGCAGATCGCCGGCAACCAGGCGACGATTTCCTTTACGAATTCTTCTCCGGTCATTTTGACTTTGCCGGAAGCTGAGCAGGCACCCGCAGTGGAGCAGCCGACAGAAATGCCGTCTGCCAAGGCAGGAAATTTTCTCGCGGGCGGCACCGACAATGCCATTGCCGTGCAGTTTTCGGAAGTGACGGGCACGCCCGTCGGTCAAATCAACTATTCTCCGGATACTCAGACGCCCGTATTCGATCATGTTACAACCAACCGGGGCAGCATGAGCGTTCCGCTTGCCGATCAGCCGGCGGCCAGTGTTTATGTTGCGTCCATTTACGTGAACAAAACCACCGGCTCCTATAACGCGGACGGCGTCTACTTGCGGGAAGATGCAACGAGCTTAGGAACTTATGTGGGCAATATCAATGTCGAGTATGATTCCGCCGACTTGTCCAAACCCTCCTCGGTTGTGATCGACAAGGATTTGCCGGGCGGCCAGCTCCAGGTCATTGCCAATCTCGATTTGACTCAAATGTCTCAAGCGGAAGCCGAGTCGCAGTTCGTAACCACGGTGACGAATTGGCTTGGCCTCGAGGCCGGTGAACAGCCAGTGGTGGGAACGCCGGAGGCTGATTCCTATCGTCCCACCAACGACCCTAAGTTTGTCGCGCAGGTCACTTTGGGCATGAGTGAAGGGGGCTATATGCAGGGGTGGAGTGCGCGCGTTAAGAACCTGGATACCGGGGAAGTCTGGGTGTCTCCCGGCTTGCCTTCACCGACAAGAACGAGACTCAAGGTTTTGAGCGTTGACGCTAGCCATGGCGTTGCTTTTGCACAAGTGAGCGCATCAGATCCGTCAGGGTCCGGTGCGGTGCCCCAGGTCAAAGTGTTCGGGGCCGTCTCGGAAACGATCACGGGAGAGTATGTGTCCCATACCTTCGATGTGAACGGCGACCTCGACCTGACAACAAGCCAGGGGGTTACGCATTTGGATCTGCCGGCTGCAGAAGGAGTCACTGTCCAGGATGTTTCCGCGGATGGACGTTACACAGTGACGGCCTATACGGACGTGGTAAACGGGGAGGAAGTGCCTTTCATCAGCATCCAAACCGGCAGCAATACCCCGGTTGCGACGAGGGCCGCCGAAGAAGTCACGTCGATCGAGTTTCGGGGAGGGACTCCCGACCGCACCTACGACGTGGGAATGCTTTCGGGGCAAGTGTACACCTACAACATTATCGGCGAATACGGGACTCCTCCCGAAGCTGCCGTACAGATTTCAGAAATCACATCGGCTCCGGAGGATATGGAGGGCGGCGGCGGTTTGCAGGTGGCCGTCAATCACAAGATGTATTCGACGGCTGAGCCCTTTGTGTACCTTGTGTACGCGAACGGCGAGCAAATAGCCCAGATGACCCAATACCTGAATATGTCTACCTACAACGGAGGACGCACGGAGTCCATCCACCCTCTGGTGACCTATGCGACCGGAATTTATTTTGTCGGAGCCTATGAGGTCGAACGCTATTACACGGGCGATTTCGTCGACCGTCAAACCATCGTTGTCCATAATGGCGTTACGGGTGAGCATGTGAAAACTTTCTACGTGCGTCCGGCAGAGTATGACCGCTACAACCCGACGGCCAAAGTCGACACCCTCACTTCGGTGAGTTTTGTGGCGGCCAACTTGCTTAAAGTGACTTATCAGTCCGGGGACACCAAGGTTTATGAGGTGACGACCGGACAGGAGATACCTGTTCTGCCGGCAGCGGTGAGCGTGAATACCGTGTCGCGTTCGTATCCGGCCGGCGGCGTGGTGGGAACGGCCTATTACCGGATCCAGGACGCACAGGAACAGACGGTTGCGTCCTTTACTTTGGATGAAGGCAGCGCGGCTGCGATTCGCACGGCGGCGATGGCGGACGGCACGTTTTCGGCCGTGGTGGACTATGCTGCGAGCACTGAAGTTGCCCTGTTTTTGGTGGATCCGGCCGGACAGCCGGATGTGAACGTTGATTTGACCGGGCAGCAGCCGGCTTATTTGATCCCCGGGGTTGCCGCATTGTCTGGCCCTCTTAGTGTGACCCCCGAAGGAGCCCTCTCCTTCCGTGGGACGAATGCGGATCAGCTGAGCGAAACGGAGTTTGTCATTTCTCAAACCGGGATGGTTTCAACCCCGCGCCCCTTTGTGGTGATGGATCCCGATGACGAGCTTCAGCGGGCGGTGTCCTTTGCTCCGCTGACCGTGACGCGCGATCACGTCGAGATCTGGCGGGCCGGCGATCCGACGGCGTCAGTCGAAGGCGGCATCATCAACGTGATGGCAGATCAGGACGCGGGTGTCATTACGCCCCTTGGGGACGGAAATACGACCGGGCGGCGTCAGGATCATCCTTACACGGCCGGTCAAAGCTGGAGGGTTGTCGTCAGTTCCGACGGACCCGTACGGGCCGAATTGATCGGCTATGACAGTACGGCCGCAGTCTATCAGCAGGAGAAGCATTCGGTGATCTTGGATGTCCCCGCGGGCGATACCGCGCCGCATTCTTACGCGCTGAACACGGCTGATTTTGCGTTTGGAGAGAACATTCAGATCATCGGCATTGCCTATATTGCAACCCAAGACGGCCAGACGATGCAGATCGTGGCGCCTCTTGTCACACCGGCAGCCATTGAAAGTCCGCTAAGGGTTGCGGAAAGTTACTCAGGCGCCAATGTCACGCTGAATGCGGCCAACGCGGAAGGCGTCACGGTCGGGTCTGTGACCATGACCCAGGACGACAAGTGGCGCAAGGTAGACGGCATCACCGCTTTTGCGACGGCAGACGGAAACGTTACGTGGGTGCTCGACATGAGCGTGAATAGTTCGGTCGGAGCGAAAGTCGCGGAGTTTGTCAATGCCAAGGACGGGTTTGATCTGACGAAGCCGAGCTTGACGCTTGATCTCGCCGCTCTCTCCAGGCCGCCGCAAGTGGTCAACGGCCAGCTGGCGATTTCGGGTACGAGCCAGGATCAGACAGGCGAATGGACCTATGGGGTCGTGGGCGATCAGGTGATGTCGGAGAGCTTCCGGGCGTTTTCGGTGGTGACTGCGGCGGCGGATCAAAGTCTGCCTTTGACCAATCTGCCTGTGGCGAGTCTTAACCAATCCGTTTCGCCGCTGATTTGGACGGCGGCTCCGATTGGCGACCAGACGCTTTACGCGCTTGTGATGAACAATACGGTTTTGACTCATGCCACAGGGACTGACAAGGGAGCCATTCTCGTGCTGGGGGATGATTTCCAGCGGGTGGTCCCCAGTGACTTGAGCGGTCTTTCATCGGCTGTTTTGCGTCTTGGCAGCACTCAAGCCTCTGTGAGGGTTGAGTTCATCAGCCGGATCACTGAAAACGGGATCACCCGAGAACAAAAAGATTCCATTTTGGTGAACCTTGCCCCTTCGGCCGGAGGTGTCTATGCGGTCGATCTTCCGCTCAGCGGACTGAATATAGACCTGACCAAGGTCATCGGAATTGCCGTGATCAATGCCAGCGCGGAGGAAGCGGACATGATCGTTCAATTCAGCCGTGACGGCGTCAAGTATGGCAAGGACAGCCTGGTGACCTCCTTTGAGAGAATCGGTCAGAATTTCGTCGTCGTTCGTACCGAGGATGGTGAAACCCGCCTGGTGAATATGGCGACCCGCCGGGTTTCCGAAGGGGAGCTTGATGTCGAGGCCAACAAGTTCATTGAGTTGTATACCTACATGGGTTCCGAAAGATCGATCTCCGTCATCGATTTGAATACCGGGACGTCCGTGGGCAAAGGGGTGGGCAATTACGGTTTCGCGGACTCCAATTACACGGGAGAAACCCTGGACATTAATCCTTCCGGCACGGTCGTGGTGGCCGCCTCGAATTCTCGAATGGTTTATGTGGTTCCCGTTGCCGACCGGACGACTCCTTCGAGGTCGGTTGTTTTGCCTGGCTTTCCGGTTTCGCTTGAGTTTATGGACGATATTCTGGTCTTGGCAAAACTGCAGGACGGTTCCTATGCGGTTTTGAACGTCCAAACGGACGCCGTAACGCCGTTGACTCTGCCTTCGGTCGAAAGCCGCCAAACGGCTCCGGACGGCAGCTACTCTGCGGCGCTCTCTGGAGGGCAGTTGTTTGTTTTTGATCGTAACGGTAACCTGGATCACTTGGAAGTGGTGAGCGCTCCTCAGGCCTATCTGTCTGCGATCATGGTGACGAACACGGGGATTTATGCCAGCGGGCAGCAAAGAGGCAATCTCTTGATCGAGATTTTCCCCGTGACGGTTGACGGCGAGGCTGTGACCGTTGGTTCGATGGCGGATGTCATTTCGGATATGAATTCCAAAGGGATGACTGTAAGCAGCCTAGGCCCTATCCGTTTTGTTTATCAAGGCGACCGACCGATGATTTTTGCTACCGGCAACGACCGCGTTGAAAGAAAATATGACACGAGCACAGGGACGGTCTACGCAGCGATGGACCTTGATGCCAACGGTCATTTTACGGTGCGGGATATCCTGGAGGTCATTAATGCGTTGAATTCCGGGATGTCTCCGCAAGAAATTGCCGCAAAATATCCCTGGATGGATTTCGGAGGCCGCGGCATCGTGACGCCGTGGAATGTGCTTTTTATGATTACTCAATATAACCTCCAAAATGCAGTCGCGACGGGCGAGGGCGAGGCGGCTGCTAATGCTGCTTTAACGCAAGCGGCTGCTATCCTTGCGCCCGTGGCCGAAGCAGAAGGCGAAGTCGTTGCGCCGGTATTGGCTGAGGTCCAGGCTCTGCTCGCAAGTGTGGTGGAACCGGTGGTGCCCGAAGGCGAGGCCGGGGCACCCATCGAGAATTTCAGGGCTTATGCCAATAGTTTTACCCACAGAATCGTGATTGACCAGGGGAACAGCCATCCTGTCGCGGAACTTGATCTTCCTACGAATCCGTTGGACGGTTCTCCACGTGCCCTTGCGACGGGAGGACATTCTTATGTCATTCTCGACACGGCAGACAACCACGTTCTGGTTTGGGATTTCACGGATCCAAACAATTTGTTGCAACAGGATTTCCAGGGTTTTCATGTGACCGAAGTTGGCTCGACGCCTGAAGGGGAGCTTTTTGTGCGCACGACAGCCAAGATCAACGGGGTCCTGGGATCGAATCTTTACCATATTCTCGGCGGAAGCGCTGTGAGTACGCAGTTCCAAGCTTTTCCGACGATTGCCACTTCGACGACCGGTACGCTGACGGAACTGCCGTACGTCCATATCCCGTTCAAATGGGTTCCCGTGGAGTTCATGGGCGATTTGCAGACGTACCGGATTGCGGGCGCGAACGGAAACGACACGCAGGTGGTCAGCGCCACTGCCGACAGTTTTGATTTTACGATTGGCACTGTCGATCAGGGGGCGATGATTCTTCCGGGAAGTATGACTCAGTCCCCAGGGCGTCTTGATTTAGCAGCGCATCCCGTGACGATCAAGGTGACGGCGACCCGCCAAGACGGGGGGACAGCTCCCATCCGCCTCCGGGTTTCGGCCGTGGCGGTTTCGGAATATCAAGTGCCCAACGTCACCTATCCTTCGGTCGCGCAATCCGAAGACTCGGGCATCGTCGAATTGACGCCCGGTCAGCCGGCCTATGTGACGATCCGGGCCGAAGATTTTGCCAATCTCCAGACTGAACTCGCGCAGACGATGGGTATTGCCATGCTCGGCACCGTGGAAAATGAAAGACTTCGCGTCAATGTCGAGGTCGGCGATTATGCTTATCCCAAGATCAAAAGTGTGACATTGAGTCCCGTGGCTGCGGGACCCAATTACCGCCTGAGCGGTGAGCTCGACCTGACCGGAGTGAATCCGGCCGAGGTAGGCTCTTTCCGCCTGACCGTAAAAGATGCCGGGCCGACCGGCACTGCGACCGTTGCGGAGAATGTTCCGGTTAGTTCAGACGGAACCTTCTCAGTGGATTTGACGAATCCCGCGGGAGGGTATCACCAGTTCACAGTCCTTGTCACCGACCCGCGTTTCAACGTGACCGTATCGCAGACCGTTTACGGGAACCAGATCCAGGCGGTCGACGGCGCGATCTCTCCTTCCACGACTCTTACAAGCGCGGCTACGAATATCTTGCCCGCCACTTTCTCCGCGCTCGACGTTTATTCTGTTTTTGGCGGAAACCGCATTGAAGCCGGGCAAAATGAGACCGGGGATGTCGCTCTGGTCCAACTGGGCGGCGGTATTAATTTCGCTACCGAGCAAGCTGCGCCTGCGAACGGACATTTGGTTTTCTCGCTCACCCAGGTGAGCGGAGCGCCCGTGACGACCGTGTATGTCGGCGTGAACCGCCAGACGAGTGGGACCACCGGGCCCGGACGTTTGCTTTACAGTCTGACCAACCTTGTTCCGGGGCAAAACATCGTCGATATTCCCAACGTGACGTTCGGCTATCGATCGATCATGGTCATGCCGTTTGGCAAAATGACCGGCATACCCAAGTTCGAGGTGGGACTGCGTCCGGACGGTTTTGAGTACGTTAGCGCGGGCCACCAATCGGTCAAAGACCTGCCGGGATTACCTGCGGGGGTGAACGGCGCAGCGCCGGTTGGATTTGGCACAGGCAAAGGGGACACCCCTTCCCACCAAGCGGTGGTTTCACAAAATACCGATCGCGGAATCCTTGTGTCCTACGATTCGGCTGTGCACGGGGAATGGTTTGGCGCGGGGTATCAATGGATGGGAGGAGCGGACCTCTCGGGACAAACAGAGTTGCCCGTCGGCGTCCATCTCAAAACCAAAGACGGCGTCGTGCGCCCTGCCGGCACTAAAGTAACAGTCTTCACCGAACTGGTCGACATGGACGGGACCAAAGCCTGGGAGGTCGTGGACATCCCGGTCAATCAGGAGCAAGTCGTGGCGATCAATCTTGCCGACATGGTCAAAGCTTCCGTCGCGCAGGCCGCCAAACACGGGAACAAAGCGCCTCTGGATTTAACTCGTCTGGCTTCGGTGGCCGTGACGCTGAACACGCGCTTGAGCATCAACGCCAACAATTATCAGATTTCCAAGGCGCAGATGGAACTGAACGGAATATTTATGTACGACATCGAACAGGTTGTCACGGCCATGAGCCCGGATGAGGTGGGCTTTTTCCGGATCAACGCGATTTCTCCGTCGACGTCTCTTTTGACGGACATTACCCGAGTCGGCGGCGCGCGTCTTGCGACAGGCGTCACCGGTGATGCGGTGAAAGTGACCGGCTACGGCGGTATCGGCCTCAAGACGCCGCGTACGGCCGAGGAGGTTCGGGCCCTGGGACAGATGATTTTCTACGTGGATTCGGGAGACAACGCGGATCGCGTCATTCAGCTTTCCTCCTCCGACGCGGCGGCACCCAAGCTTCGGTATTTGGTCAAGGGCATTGACGGCGCCGCGGGGCCGCAAATGGTGGCGCTGGATGTTTCCGGCTATGCGCTTTCCGATCTTGCGTTTATCGAAGGAGGCGCCTACCTCTATAATGCCACGGCCGTGACTACGATAGGACTCCGTCCCTCGGGCTTTGAAATTCATTCGCCAGCCACTCCCTATAATCCGTACATCACCGGTCTTCCGGCGGATGCGATGGGGAATGCGCCAAAGGTCAATATCCTCAGCTGGCAAAAAGACGGCGTGACGACTCCGGCTGCGGGAACTTTGACGCAAACGCAGGATGGCGGGACGGCAACTTTGGCGGTCAATGATTCCGGGTGGTGGTTCATGGGAACCGTTTATCCCAACCCTTCGGACTGGAGTCAGGTGGACACCGTGGCTCTTGATTTGCGCGTGAAGATGACGAGCCCCACGGAGACAGTGGTGATCGAGGTTGGGGACCGGAACGGGAATAAGGTCCGTCAGCTCTATACGGATGTTTTAGAAACCATCATGGGACATACCGCTCCTGCCAATACAATCGTTATTTCGACGGACGACGTTGCGCAAGCGGCGGTTGCGCAGGGAGTTCCTCTCGACTTGACGCAAATTAAAACGGCGTATGTCGTGTTTGAGCAGGAGGCGGGGGCGAACGACATGGCAGTCAGCATGTTTATCGTTCAGCCGGAAGGCCCTGTGGATCCCAATGACGTGAATAACGACGGGTTCGTCTCCGCCATCGACGTTTTGGGTGGGATCAACGATCAAAACGCGAACGGAGCCAGGGTGTTGCCTGGCGGAGTCTCGTATGTCGCGGATGCCAACGGCGTACGCCTGTGGGTCGACACCAACCGGGACGGCAAAGCGACTCCCGCGGACGTGCTGGGGCCTATCACTAGAATCAATGCCCGCGGCCCGTATTCGTCGAAAATTCCCGTCAATGCGGTCGCAACCAACCATCCGGATTGGTTTAAGGTGCTCGATGCGCAGGCGCAAGTCCTGACGCTTTATCACCGGACGACGGGAGCCAAATACGAAATTGTCACGCCCTCCGAAGCGCTCGTGGATGGCGCGGGCAACCGTTACAATCTGGAAGGAAGCGTCTTCGTGTCCAACGACGGGCAATACGTTGCTTTTGCGACACGCAGAGACTGGATCTTTACGGCGCTCCAATACCGCTATCCGATGCACACGGATTACATCCGGGTTCGAAGGATCAGCCATCCGGCGCTGGAGACTTCCGATAACTACACTTACCAGGCGTCGAATGTCGACAGTGATCCTGCGCTGATTGCCGCTAGTTTCGGGACGGCCGAGGTTCAAATTACGTACAAAGCGGCCAACACGACGAGAACTATTCCGTTGCCGGCGGCTGTGGCCGGGGAAGGGGAGGCGATTGCGGCTGCCCCCGTCGTTGCGGCGTTTGCATTCGAGCCGATTATCGTTGACCCCGCGGATGCGGCGTTGATGGCACGAGCAGATGCGAAGGCGATTCCGCCCGCGGTGGCGAAGGCCGTGGATGAAGCCGTGCGAGGTATGGAGACGGAGCTTCCCTCGGTTCCGGCCGCGGACGCTCTGGCCCTTCTCCCCGAAGTTGGGCTGAAGCCTTCGGCTGCGAGTCCCTTTGATGATCTCGAAAAATGGTTGTCAGCGGATATGGTTTCTTTGGCGGAGCCGCAGCGTAACGAACTGCGAACGGCTGTTGACCGCCGCATGAGGCAAGATTACGGCGTTTCATTCGAGGCGGTTGGGGCTGTTTACTATGTGGCTGAGAAGACGCTTCGAATCGCCCTGTTTGCTAACCTCGTCAAAATTTCGCTCGGGTTGCTTGACGCAGGGCGAAGCCGTGAGCAGGTTCTTAACGATCTGCGGGTCATTCTCGAAGGGGTCGTTGGGACTGATCAGCCCCGTCCTGGAACAGGAACGGCTTCCCAGCCGATTCACCTAGTGATTCCTGTTCCGGCGAGTGTGGACGTGGATCGTAATAACTTGCTGCCTGCGGTGCTTGCCATTCAGCATCCGGACGATGAACTTATCTTTTTGACACAAGGACCGGGTGCGACTGCGGATGCCGCCAAAGCGCTTGAAGAAGCTTTGCATGCCCGCATGAGTGGAAGGCTGAGTGTGCTGACCGATAACATTCATGTTCTTCCGGGTGGCGGCAGCTACAGAGAGTTGGCGGCTGCTGCAGCGAGAATTATCGGCAATAATCGGTTGTCGGGGGAACGCGGCACGGTCAGTCAGGACGGCGAGCTTTTGGATTCTCTCGACATGATCCGAAGAGCTTACCGAATGCTTTCGCCTGACGAACTGAAGGATATTACTGCGCAGGCCTTGATCGCCGCGGATTATCTTCGCAATGCCGAGGCAAGTCCGGAGGCTTTGGCGCGACTCGACCTTTGGCTGCAGAAAATGGGCATCAACGCGGCGTCCTTATCGGCCAAGATCAAGATCGCCATGCAGGCCCTGCAGAAATTGGCTTCGGCAGCGTAAGCACACACGAGCCCGCAGGCGAGTGGTGGTTACGTACCAACCCCGACCGGGTTGGTGCCAACACACGAGCCCGCAGGCGAGCACTCAACCTTGTTGGTTGAGTGCCATCCACCGAGACCTTGACGGTCTCGTGTGGAGTGGTGGTGCTTACGCACCAACCCCGACCGGGTTGGTGCCGAAACGTGCATCGAACCGCCGAATTTAAAAAGGGGACAGGCAGAATCCACTGCCCGTCCCTTTTTTATTTCATTTGATTTCCATCACTAACCCGTGTAGCATTTTGAGTTCCGAGAGGGTTCTTGTCCGCAGTTTTTGAGCTTCCTTGAGGGCCCGCTTGACCGGTTGTTAGTCCCAAAGAAAATCACAGATCTGGAACCAAGGTTGACGAGGATAAAGTCGAGGAGCACAGGAGAGTCCATGAAAAAAGAAATCGAAGAGTTCATGTCGAGAGTGATTGCGAAGAACGTCGGAGAGACCGAGTTTCACCAGGCTGTCCGTGAGGTGGTCGAGTCCGTGACGCCGCACATCGAAAAGAATCCAAAATACAAAAAAGCCCGGATCATGGATCGGATCGTCGAGCCCGAGCGGGTCATCATGTTCCGCGTTCCTTGGTTTGACGATAAGGGCGAGATTCAGGTCAACCGCGGGTTTCGCATCGAAATGAACAGCGCGATTGGTCCGTATAAAGGAGGGCTGCGTCTTCATCCCAGCGTCAATTTGGGAATTCTGAAGTTTTTGGCCTTCGAGCAGGTTTTTAAGAACAGCTTGACGACGCTGCCGATGGGCGGCGGCAAGGGCGGATCGGATTTTGATCCGAAGGGCAAGTCGGACAACGAAGTCATGCGGTTCTGCCAGAGTTTCATGACGGAGCTCGAGCGTCACATCGGTCCCGACACCGACGTTCCTGCCGGAGACATCGGCGTGGGCGGACGCGAGATCGGATACCTGTTCGGCCAGTACAAGCGTCTGCGCAACGAGTTTACGGGCGTTCTGACCGGCAAGGCTCTCAATTGGGGCGGCAGTCTCATTCGGCCCGAGGCCACCGGCTACGGCTGCGTGTACTTCGTCCAGGAAATGCTCAAGACGCGCAAGGAATCCTTCGAAGGCAAGGTCTGCGCCGTTTCGGGTTCCGGGAACGTCGCCCAATATACGGTCGAGCGTCTGACGCAGCTTGGCGCCAAAGCGGTGACCTTGTCGGATTCTGACGGCTACATCTACGACAAAAGGGGCATCGGCGCAAAAAAGCTTCAGTATGTCATGGAGCTCAAAAACGTCCGGCGCGGCCGCATCAAAGATTACGCCAAAGAATTCGGCTGCGAGTACGTGAAAGGCGAGCGGCCGTGGGGAGTCGAGTGCGATATTGCTTTCCCGAGTGCCACTCAGAACGAAATTAATGAGGCGGACGCGGAGACGTTGGTGAAAAACGGCTGTATCGCCATCGGCGAGGGCGCGAACATGCCCACGACGCCCGAAGGCGTCCGCGTTTTTCAGAAGGCCAAGATTCTCTATGCCCCGGGCAAAGCGGCAAACGCCGGCGGCGTGGCGACTTCAGGCCTCGAGATGAGCCAGAACAGCATGCGCCTCAACTGGTCGCGCGAGGAAGTGGACCAGAAGCTCCATAACATCATGATCTCGATCCACGACAATTGCGTCAAGTACGGCCAGGAAGAAAAGAATTACGTCAATTACGTGAACGGGGCCAACGTGGCCGGTTTCGTCAAGGTCGCGGATGCCATGATCGATCAGGGGCTTGTCTAACACAATCTGAAATACCACGGCAGGGGCGGATCCTAGGGATTCGCCCCTGCCGGCTTTATCGGGAGGAACGGCCGTTGAGCACTCTGAGCACCGGACTGGGTGGATTGGACGAGCTGATCTGCGGGCTTCAAATCGGCGATAATGTCGTCTGGCAGATCGACGACATCGAAGACTACCGCCATTTTGTCGAGCCCTTCGTCCGCAAGTCGATTGCCGAGGGCCGGCAAATCGTCTACATCCGTTTCGGCGATCACGCGCCGCTCGTCAAGCCCGGCAACAACATCACGATCTACGAACTCGACGCGCGGGAAGGGTTCGAAGCCTTTTCGACCAAGCTCCACAAGGTGATCGAAGAAAAGGGCGAGGGGGTCTACTACGTCTTCGACTGCCTGACCGACCTCTTGAAGGCCTGGGCCACCGACCTCATGATCGGTAATTTTTTCAAGATTACCTGCCCGTACCTTTTCGTTCTGAATACGATCGCTTATTTTTCGATCATCCGCAACCGCCATTCTTTCCTGACAATTGCACGCATCCGAGAAACGACCCAGCTGCTCATCGACATCTATCGCGACAAGGGCAAGCGCTTCATCCACCCGCTCAAGGTTTGGAGCCGCTACACGCCGACGATGTTTTTGCCTCATCTCGAGGAGGGCGACAAGTTTATTCCTCTGACCGGAAGCGCCGATGTGGCGCGTCTCTTTTCCGACATGGGGCAGCGGAGCGCCTCGAGCACGAAGCAGAACCTGGATTATTGGGACCAGCTGTTCTTGAAGGCCGAGGAGCTCATGCGCAAGCGCGGGGCCGGGGAAAAACAAAAAGCCCTGGTCGAGCGGCTTTCGAAGATCCTGATGACCCGCGATGAGCGTTTTCTCGGCCTGGTGGAACAATACTTCGATTTGGAAGACCTGGTCCGGATCAAGTCACGCTTGATCGGCACGGGGTTCCTCGGCGGCAAGGCGGTCGGCATGCTGCTGGCGCGAAAAATTCTCGAAAAGTCTCCGAAGGTGGACTGGTCGCAGCTCCTCGAGCCGCACGATTCCTTCTATATCGGTTCCGACGTCTTCTATACTTATATCGTGCAAAACGGCTGGTGGAAACTCAGGATGAAGCAGAAGACCAAAGAAGGCTACTTCAAAGTGGCCTCCGAAATGAAAAGCCTTCTTCTCAAGGGGGAGTTTCCGAGAGAAATCCGAGAACAGTTCGAAAAAATGATGGAGTCTTTCGGGCAATCACCGGTCATCGTGCGTTCGAGTAGCCTCCTCGAGGACGGATTCGGAAACGCCTTTGCCGGAAAGTACGAAAGCGTTTTTTGCGCGAACCAAGGAAGCCCCGAGGAGCGCTACGAGCAGTTTGCGCAGGCCGTGCGCCGTATTTACGCCAGCACGATGAATGTCGACGCGCTCGCGTACCGCTTGCAACGGGGATTGGACCAGCACGACGAGCAAATGGCGCTCCTGGTCCAGCGCGTTTCCGGAGCTTATCACAAGCATTGCTTTTTTCCCGATGTCGGCGGCGTGGGGATTTCCTTCAACACCTTTGTGTGGAAAGAGGACATGGACCCGAAGGCCGGAATGCTCCGGGTGGTCTTCGGCCTAGGGACCCGCGCGGTCAACCGCGTCGAGCGCGATTACCCCCGTATCGTGGCCTTGGACGAACCCCTCCTCAAGCCGCATTCGGGGATGGAGGAGACTAAACGGTTTTCACAGCACTACGTGGACCTCATCAATGTCCGGGAAAGAAAGTTCGAGACTCAGCCCCTGGATAAAGTGGCCAACGACAATCCGGCCATGACGGGCTTCGACCGCCTTGCCGTGGTCGACTTCGGAGATTCGGATGAAAGCTCGGCAGGGGGACGCGCCCGAGGCGAGACGAAACATTGGGTCCTGACCTTCGACAGTCTGCTGTCGGACAAAACATTTACCGGCGCCATGAGCCGGATGATGAAGACCCTCGAGCGGGCGTATGCCTATCCGGTCGAGATCGAATTTACCGTCAATTTCATGCGCGACGGCAACTACCAGATCAACCTCCTGCAGTGCCGTCCGCTGCAGGCCAAAGGCCTCGGCAAGAAAGTCGATATTCCGAAGAGACTGGACCCCAAGAAAGTGTTTTTTTCGTCGAAAGGCGGATTTTTGGGGGGGAGCATTCTGCAGCCGATTCGCAGGCTGATTTATGTGGATCCCAAAGGTTATAGCGAACTGTCGCTTTCCTCAAAATACGATATCGCGCGTTTGGTAGGCGCCTTGAACAAGCAGGTGGAGGACAGAAATCTCTTGCCAACGTTTCTCCTAGGGCCGGGGCGGTGGGGCACCAAGATGCCGTCGCTCGGCGTCCCCGTGTCTTTTTCGGAAATCAACAATATTACGGCCTTGGGCGAGCTTTCCTTCGCGGGCGCTCAGTGCGTTCCCGAGCTGTCTTTCGGGACACATTTTTTCCAGGACCTGATGGAATCGAGCATTTTTTATGTCGCCATTTTTACCGAGAGCAAGGACGTCCTCTTCCACCCCGGGAAGATTCTGGATTGCCCGAATGCCCTCAAGAAGCTCGCTCCGGAGTACGCCAAGTATTCAAAAGTTGTGACCGTGGCAGAGCTTGAAACGCAGAAGGTCCGTTTGATGGCGGATATCTTGACGCAGCGGGTGGTCCTCTTTTCTTGAGGGGGGCAAAATCCCTTGCATCCCGCTACCTTCGTGACTAAAATACCCCCCGCATCTCGACAACCCTGGCAAAGGGGAAAGGGCTTCACTTATATGAAAACTCCTACATCCGAAAATAAGGCCCCAGCGACGATTACGACGCTTCCCGGGGATGCCATCCGACAGGTCATGTGGCGCTATCAGGACCGCTATGATCTGCAAATGGTGGTCCAGTCCGCGCGCTCCGTGGCCCGCGGGCTTGTCGCTCATCTGGTCGCTGACGGGGCCCGGCACTCGCACGACTGGACCGAGCAGAAAAACCAAATGCTCCAGGCCTTCGATGAGGCCGGTCTGACGTCTGTTTTTATGGAGCCCGAATTTGGGGGCTATATTGCTGGGCCCAAGAATTTCGTGCTGGCGATGGTGGCTTTTGAGCTGGCCTGGGTCGATGCCGGCGCGGCGACCTGTAATCTTGCCAACAACCTGGCCCTTGCTCCCATTCATGAACGCGGCACCCACGAACAAAACGCTTACTACATGGGGCTGTCGTGCCCTGCGAAACCCGGGGAAAACCGGAAGACCTGGCGCGGATCTTTTGTGCTGACCGAGCCGCTTCCTTACGTGGGGGTCGATACCGGCGTTTTGAGCGGCAAAATGCGCATCGCCGAATGGAAAGAAGGCAAGGAACCGATTTTGCAGGTCGAGAAGCGCGGGCGTTTCATCACGAACATGGGGTACGCCAATTACGTGACCGCCGCCGTCGACACCGACGATCCAAAAATCAAATCAAGCTGCATGATCATTCTCGAAAATACCGATCCGGGCGTCTATGACCACGGAGCGCCGACCCACAAGCTCGTCCATCAGCTGTCTTCAACGTGCGATCCGATCTTCAGCCTGAAGGTTCCCGCGAGCCGCATTATCGGCGGCTACACGGTGAAGGACGGGGTGATCGTGCCCAATTTCAGCCACGGCGAAGTGATCGAATCCGTCTTCAGGCGCACGCGCGTGACCGTCGGACTGATGAGTACGGCCAAACTTTTGTCGGCCATCGAGCCGGTCATCCGGTATCAGCGCACCCGCTTTCGCGGAGGGGCGACCGCGACGCCCGGAACGCCGCGCTTCGATCTCGGACTTCAGCAAAAAGAGGATTCTTCGCACCGACTGATCGATGTGTGGGCGACCGGAGAGGCCAGCGCGTCGCTCGGATTTGCGACCGCGAGGCTTTTTGACGAATTCGATGTGATCGAGCGTACCAAAAACGAGCGGTTTGCCAAAGAGGGGATCAAGGGGCCTCGCGCCCAGATGAAGGCCCTCAAGGAGCCGGGGGAAAGGGCCAGGGAATATCTGACGATCATGGACCAGCCGGAGGCGAAACGCAACAGCAAGCGTCTCACGGAACTCGAACAGGACGAACTGGCTCAATACCTGATCAAGGAATCGTTAGCCGATGTGATTTGCCCTGCGTGCAAGCTGTGGAACACCGGATACGGGGCGACGGTCATGCGCGAAGCGGTTTCGCTCATGGGCGGCTACGGCATCACCGAAGATTGCCCCGGGTTCTTGGGGCACAAGTGGATGGATATCCAGCTCGAGGCCACGTACGAGGGGCCCGAAGCGGTTCAGCGCCGGCAGCTGTCGGTGACGATGACCAATGCGCTTTTTATCATGCAGTTCAAGATGTGGATCAAGGAAATGCGACGGATCGCGGACACGCATCCCGGAACGGGCGCCTGTACGCTGGCGACGGCCATGACGCTTTGGTTGTGGACTTTCGAATATTTGCGGGAGGCCAAGGACGCTGAAGGCAAGGCGCTCTATCACGGACAGCGGCACGGCGTGACCTTTCCGCTTGCCGACGCGCTCTCCTGGCTGCTGGCTTCGCGCTATCAGATCCTGGACGTCCTCGAACTCGAGGCTAAGGGTCCGGAAAATCCGGTTCTCGCCGAAAGCCTTCAGGGGTACGTCAATTTCTTCACGGATCTGAGTCATGTCCAGGCGGCCCGCGCCGCAGGCGAGGCGGGACGGATTTGCGCCGAGCTCGTGTTCGGCTACAACCGCCATCCCTCGTGGCAGGAGGACGGCGCGCGCGTTTGTTTTTCCAAGGACCAGGCCGAGAAAATGGAAGGGATCATGCCGGGGGTTTGCGGCATGGCCGAAGGGTTCGGCGATGTCCTGTCGGAGAATGGCGCCCATGCCGCCAAGGCAGGCCCCTGCGTTTGCTTTGACGGGCGGGAAGTTTTTCAAAAGCTTCGCAATAAGCTCGACGGATGTCTGACGGGCGCGCGAGTGGCCAAAGACCGCTCGGCCGACGCGCTGACCCAGATCATGATTCCCGAAGCGCTCGATTATCCTCTGTAACGCTGCTCAATGACCCGGGACAAGGCTGCCGTGGAACGTCAAAGTCTGGATGTGGATATCGCCTGCGTGGGCTTCGGCCCCGCGATGGGTGGTTTTCTTGCGACGCTTTCGAGCGCCTTGAGCGATCCTGCCCGCCAGGGCAAGCTCACAAGCCGGGTCATGCCCGGCATGCCGCTCCAGGTCGTCTGCTACGAACGGGCCGATGACATCGGTTTCGGAGTCTCCGGGGTCGTCACACGCGGACGAAGTATCAAAAAAACCTTTCCCGACCTCGACCTTTCGCAGATCCCGATGGCGCATCCGGTCAAGCACGAAAAGGTTTTTTACCTTTTGGATCCCCTCGGAGCGAGCCGCCGCTCCTGGATCTTGAAGTCGGCCGATGCCGTGCTTCGCACGGCCGGGAGAATCCTTCCCTGGTTCCGCGACGACGCGTTCGAACTTCCTTACATCCCCCCGTTTATGGCCAAGCACGACGGCTTCATCCTTTCCATCGGTCAGTTCAACCAGTGGGTCGGCTCCCAACTCATGGCGTCCGGAACGGTCCAGATCTGGCCGGGAATGCCCGTTCGTGAACCGATCGTCGAGGACGGAAAAGTTCTCGGGATCCGGCTCGTCGATCAAGGAACCGACCGCGCCGGCCGCCCCGATGCCGGCTTCATGCCGGGCATGGATATCCGCTCGCCTCTGACCGTGGTCGGAGACGGTCCCGTGGGCCCTGTGGGGAGGCGACTCGATGAAATTTTCGGCCTGCCCGAGGGCGGCCATCAGCGGGATTGGGCAGTCGGAATGAAAATGGTGGTGGAGCTGCCCGAAGACACGCCGCTTGAAGCGGGCACCGTTTTCCACACTTTCGGTTTTCCTGAACCGGAAATCTTCGGCTTTCTGTACGTTTATCCCAACCGGATTGCCTCCGCCGGAATCTTTGTCCCGTCCTGGTTCGAGAGCCCCGTGCGGACCAGTTACCGGTATCTTCAACACTGGATGCAGCATCCCCGGCTGTGGAAATATCTCAAGGGGGCCGTGATGCGCTCCTGGGGAGCGAAGTCCCTGCAGGAGTCCGGAAGACGCGGGGAGCCTCATCTGGCCGGCAACGGCTACGCCCGCATCGGAGAGGGTTCGGGAAGCACGAACGTTCTCACCGGGTCAGGCGTCGATGAGGCCTGGGCGACGGGGTCCCAGCTTGCCGAGGCCGTGATCGATCTTTGGGGAAAAGATAAGCCGTGTACGAAGGAAAATCTTGAGGAGGCCTACGTGCGTCGCCGTCGCGCAAGCTGGGTCGATCAGGAATCGCGGGTCGCTGAAAAGTCGCGTGACGGTTTTCAGTGGGGTTTTGTGCCCGGCCTCATGGGGATGGGGCTTGCGGGCATGACCAACGGTTTCCTCCATCTAGGGAAGGAACCCTGCCGTCCGAGCGATCATATTCCTTCCCTCGAAGATTATTTCAAAGGAAAAATTTCTCCGGAGGAAATTCGGCAAATTCGCGAAGAGGCGGTTCGCAAGAGGACGCCGCTTTTTGAAGCGCTGATGGACAAGGCGGGATGGCCCAAGATCCAATATGACGGCAAGCTTCTGATGTCGCATCAGGACGCCCTGCTTGCGGGAGGGAAAGTGCAGGCGCCGGCGGGGTATGCCGATCACGTGGCTTTTGTCTACCCGAACTTGTGCGAGCAGTGCGGAACGAAGGTCTGCATCGAGCTTTGTTCCGCGCAGGCCATTACCATGGGCGAAGACGGCGGGGTCCCGGCGTTTGACCGGGAAAAGTGCGTGCATTGCGGAGCCTGTCTTTGGAACTGCGCGAAGGAGCGCGAAGGCGACCCGGAGCGCGGAAACATCGAGTTCGGCGCCGGAGCCGGCGGTCTTCATTCTGCCGAGAATTAAAGGCTAACGACAAGGAGATTATGATGAGCGGAGAATTTCATATTGTGGTGTGCGGGAGTTTGGTCCCCGATCCTTTGCAGACGCTTGAACCGGTGCAGGGTCCTACGGGCCCCGCCCTGAAAAACGAAATGATGCTTCCTTCGGTTCTGGATCCCTGGGCCGCGCACGCGCTCTACGAAGCTGCGAACCTCGCGAAGAAAACGCCGGGTTCCAAGGTGTGGCTTGTCAGCCTCGGGCCCAAAGCCAAACTGCAGCAGCTCATGATGACCATTGCTCAAAAGGCCCCTTTTGAGCTGGTGGTTGCGGACGGCTCGGCGAGTGGTTTTACGGACGCTACCGAAACCGCTTCGGCGCTGGCCGAAACCATCGCGAAAATTCAGGGGCTCGACCGTTCTAAACTCCTCTTATTTGGGGGATGTTCGTCCGCTTCCCGGGATGCCGGAGTCACGGTCCAGATGGTCGGCGAACAGCTGGGCATCACCGATCAGTTCCTCGCCGTCGACGAGCTCACGGTCCAGCCGGACGGATCGTTCAAGATCCTGGAGCGGGTCGAGGGAGGAAAGTACCAGGTTTCCCGTTGCGCGGGCGCTCCTGCCGCGCTGGCCTGGGCGACCGGCAACCTGCCGGAGCCTCCGAACAATCCCCAGGTGGGGATGGCCAATATGCGGGGGATTATGCCCGCGCTCCAAAAGGCGCAGGCCGCCAAAGTCGGGCTCGGAACGATTACTTATGACGGCGTGGAGGTCCCCAAGCAGCGCCGCGATACGCGGATCGTCAAGGATGCTTCCGTCGACGAGATTGCGAAAGAAATCGTCGAATGGATGAAAAACGGTTAAACTTCGAGGATCTAGACACTATGGAAACGATTCTTTATCTCGTTCATACGAATTCGGATGGAAGCCTTCCGAAGGTGGCGCTCGAAACCCTGACGGCCGCTAAAGATCTCGCAGCAAAACTTGCGGGCTCGAAACTGATTGCGGGGCTCATCGGCGAGAAGACGAAGGCAGCGGCCGACGCGATTGCCGGGTGCGGCGCGGTCAAATTTTTGACCGTGGAAGGCCCGGACTTCGGGGCCTCCCGGTACGCAAGCGACGCATTTGCCGCAGAGAAGATCGTCAAGGCTGCGGGGGCCACTCTCGTGCTTGCGCCGGCGACCTCACGTTTTGCGCGCGCGATTCCCGGCGCGGCCAAACGCGCGGGCGGCTCAATCGATACGCACGTGAGCGCAATCCAGGCAGACGGCGGAAAAGTCCAGATCAGCCGCTGGTTTTACCGGCAGAGGATGCTCGGGATCATGAGCCGCTCTTCCAGGCCGTGGTTCCTCCTGGTGGATCCTGGAGTTTTTGAGGCGGCAACGGAAGGGGTGGGAAGCGCGGCGGTCGAAAAAGTCGAAGCGGCTCTGCCGGAGTCCTGCCGGCGAACTCAGGTGGTGGGAATCGAGTCTCCCTCCGCAGGCACCCAGACGATTCGTCCGGATGCCAAATTACTGTTCGTGGCCGGGGCGGGCTGGACAAAAAAACAATCCGACGGCCAGACCCATCTCGACGATGCGGGGAAACACATCCTTGGTTTTCTTGCCAAATCCCAAGCCTCGCTCGGGAGCAGCAAGTCGCTGGTGGACTTGAGTACGGAGGGCGGCGAGGTGTTGAATTTCATGAGCCATTTGAACCAGGTCGGCCAGACCGGCTCGACCCCGAGGCACCCCAAGGGGCTTGCGACTTGTTGCCACGGCGAGGAACCTCACGTGGTCGGCTGGCGTTTCATTAATGAGAGAAGAGCCGTGAATTTGGATCCGAACTGCGGATGGGCGCAGGGGAAGGCCGACGTGCTTTATGTCGCCGATGCCTTTAAAGTCATGGAAAAGTTGAACGAGCTGCTGGTCTCATAGACACATTGAGCACATAGTCCAAATTTCAAAGAGGGATTGATTATGCGATACGACAAGGAGCCTCATTTCGAGCAATACCTGAATCAGCTTGTCCGGCTGCTTCAGAAGATGATGAAGAATCTTCCCGGACAGGACGCAAAGCCCGGACCGGTCGAGCCTCCCAAGGGGAAGGAACCGAATCTGAACGTGTTTCTGTTCAATTTCATGCCGATGATGCAGTTGACGCCCGAAGAGCTTGAAGAGATCGAAGAAATGATGGACGGGCCGCTTGGCGCCGAAGAGGAAGTTCTGGAACTCGACGGGGAGCTGAATTCGGCAGACAAGGATTTTCTGCGCCGGCATGGCATTCGATTTTAAAGCGAGAAAGAGGGCGCTCTAATGGCGAGAGGAACGGTTTTTAGCTTGGTTCTGGCGGGTTTGGTTTTATGCGGGCCCGGGATTCGTCCGGCAGCGGCCGTTTTGGACAAGCCTTATGACCACTCCTTTCTGGACGAATGCCTGAAAAAATTCGTCAATAGCCAAGGCGAAATCGATTTCCGCGGGTTGAAAGAGAAGCCGGAACTCCTTGACAGGTACCTGACACAGTTGGCTTCCCTCAACGATCCGCTTTGGACCAAGACCTGGCCCCGTGAGGAGATCCTGGCCCTTTGGATGAACGCCTATCACGCGGCGATCCTCAAGGCGTTGCGCGATCACTATCCGGTCCGCTTCATCAATGACATCCCAAATGTTTGGGAGATGGATCTCATTCAGGTTGGACCGAAATACTACAGCTTGAGAGACATCCGCAGACAGCAACTCCTCGGCTCTTTCCGGGACGAGAAGATCCATTTTGCTCTCTCTGCGGGCGTCAAGGGCGGTCCTAAGATGCCCCAAGAGGCTTTTACCGGGCCCCGGGTGGAAGGCCAGATGTTTATAGCGGTCACGGCTTTCGTTAACGACCCGTCGGAGGTGAAGATCGAACCGGGCAAAAAAAAGGTCATCCGCCTTTCCAAGATTTTCGAGTGGTACAGCGCAGATTTCGTCATGGACTTCGGCACCGGTGACAACGATCTCGGCATGTCGGAATCCGATTACGCCATCGTGTCTTTTGTAAACCACTATCTGACCGACCCTGAAAAGGCACGGTTCCTCGAAGATCAAAAAGTGAAGGTCAAGTACCTTCCCTTTGACTGGAGTCTAAGCGAATGGCACCGCGAAGCGGCCGACGGCTCCGGGTCGCCTGCGTCCAACTAAACGCGCGCCCGGACTGGGAAGCCAATCTTGGATCGATCCTCTCGGGAGTGGAACGCGCCTCGCGACGCCACGCCTCGGTCGTCGTCCTTCCTGAAAATTGTTTGTTCCGGGGTCCGGCTTCCGGACTTCTCCGGATTGCCGCGGCGGTCACGCCGGTTGTCGTCGAAAAAATCCGTTGCCTTGCCCGCGAAACCCGGACCGCCGTTATCTTGGGCGGCATTCCGGAAAAATCCGGCAGGCCAGACAAGGTTTTTCAGACGGCTTACACGATTGATGAGAAAGGCAGGGTGGCGGCCCGGTACCGAAAAATCCATCTTTTCGACGTTGCGCTCAAAACCGTAAGGGTTTCGGAGTCCCGCCATATCGCGCCTGGGGACCGGCCTACAGCGGGCAAGCTCTTCGGAATCCCGACGGGCGTCGCGATTTGCTACGACTTGAGATTCCCCGAACTTTTCCGGCACCTTGCGCTGCGCGGGGCGAGAATCGTTTTTGTTCCGGCCAACTTTACCCGCGAGACCGGGAAGGCGCACTGGGAAGTCCTCCTTCGGGCTCGCGCGATCGAAAATCAGATCTTTGTCGTCGCTGCCGGTCAGGTGGGAGAGCATCCTGTGACCGGGATCCGTTCGTTCGGCACAAGCCTGGTGATTGATCCGTGGGGGCGAACATTGGCCCGGGCCTCGGGGGACCGGGAAGAGATTCTGATGGCGGACCTGGACCTCAGGGCGCAGGAAAAGCTTCGCCGTTCCTTTCCTGTCCTGAATCATATCAAGCTCCGAACTTTTTAATCGTAACTCTTTTAATTTGAATTAGTTATGATTAGTGCAGTCACGGCATTTTGTGAAAGACGTTGACAGTACGACTTAATTTCAATACAATACGCAACTCCAATCGTATCCATCAATACCGGTTTTTTTCGGCCTCCTTGTTTTGTGCCGTCAATCGGTAGTTTCAAGGAAAGGGTGTATTTCGTATGTCAAAGTTCGCCATTATTGAAACGGGAGCCAAGCAGTACCGGGTCGAAAGCGGAACCCTCCTCGAAGTCGAATTACTCGAGGCCGCCGAGGGGCAAAAAGAAGTGACCCTGGACCAGGTTCTTTTGGTCAAGGACGGTGACAAACTCTCGATCGGAACCCCTTCGGTCCCAGGGGCCAAAGTGGTTTGCGAGGTGCTCGGGGAATTCCGTGCACCGAAAGTCATTAATTTCAAGTACCGCCGCCGGAAAAAATCCAGCCGCAAGGTCGGACACCGGCAGGATTTGTTAAGGCTCCGCGTCAAAGAAGTCAACGGCTAAAACGAAATCATCAGGGCAAGGACAGGGAATCCATCATGGCACATACAAAAGCGCAGGGAAGTTCGACAAACGGACGGGACTCGAATTCGAAGAGACTCGGAGTGAAGGCGTCCGGGGGCCAGTGGGTGACGGCCGGAAGCATCATCGTCCGCCAGCGCGGAGCCCAGTTCCGCCCCGGGCATTTTGTCGGCCGGGGCAATGATTTCACGCTGTACGCGAAAAAAGACGGGATCGTCGAGTTTAAACCCAATCGGACCGTTCACATCCTCCCGTCGAATTGATGTTCGGTTTTGATCCAACGCGGGGTCTTGCCCGGTAACAGGCAGGACCCCTTTTTTTTCTCCTCTATGCTGATCGATCAGGTTCATCTGGTGGTGCAAGCCGGAAACGGCGGCAAAGGCTGCGACAGCCTTTTCCGCCGCACGGACCATAAGGTCGTCTATAACGGCGGCGACGGAGGCAACGGCGGCAGCGTTGTTTTCCGGGCCGAAGAGAACGCCCCGCCCATCGAAGACCTTCGCTTCAAGCAGCATATCCTTGCCGAATCCGGAGCGCACGGCGGCAGCAGCAAAAAACGGGGAAAAAACGGCGGCGACCGCATCGTGCTCGTCCCGATAGGGACCAGGGTTTTTGACCGCCAGAACAATCTGCTGATCCGGGAACTCAACGAGGCCGGTGAATCGGTCGTGGTCGCGCGCGGGGGCGCGGGGGGCGTGGGCAACGTCGGCCGCAAGGAAGCCCAGCTCGGCCAACTCGGAGAGATCGTCGATGTCGAAGTCACCATCCGGCTGCGCGCCGACGTTTTTTTTGTGGGCCTTCCCAACTCGGGAAAATCGGCCCTGCTCAACCGGCTGACGCACACTCACGCCAAGGAAGAAACTTATCCGTTTGCGACACAATCCCCCCAACTCGGAGTCTGCTCCCTGACCGAGGACCAAAACGCCACGCTTTGCGAGCTGCCTTCCGTATACGCCCTCTCGCACGAGGGCCACGGGCTCGGGGTCGATTTCCTGAAGCACCTCGAAAGGGCGAAGTGCGTCCTTTATGTCGTCGATCCCGTTTCTCAATTCGCCTCCACTTGCGCCGAAGGCTTCACGATCCTGAAAAAGGAAGTGGCGTTCGTCGGGAAAGAGTTTTTGAAGATTCCGCATGCGGTTGTGGTTACGAAAGCAGACCTGCCGGAGGCTCAGGAGAAGCTGAAAAAGAAAAGATGGAAACCCGGGGTCCCCGTGTTCTATATTTCATGTACGGAAGGTACGGGCTTAGACGCCTTAAAAGAATTCCTCGGCCGGTCTCTAGACCTGCGACAAGAGGGGACGCCATGAGAGAACGTTTGAAGCAATGCCGGAAGATCGTCGTCAAGGCGGGAACAAGCATTCTGACGGCCCGGGACGGGAAGATTTCCGGGGCTCATCTGGAGCGGCTGGCCGAAGACTTGGCGGCAGTCATGGCGGCCGGGCGCCAGCTTGTGCTCGTCAGCTCTGGGGCCATTGCCTACGGGATGGAAGTCAACCGTCTGGCGAAAAGGCCCAAGAACATGGGAAGGCTCCAGGCGTGCGCGGCCATCGGCCAGGGCAAACTCATGCACGCCTATGAGCAGGTGTTTTCCCGGCGCGGGGTCACGACGGCGCAGGTTCTTTTGACGCGCGACGCGCTCGAGACGCGCAAGCGCTTTCTGGCTGCCCGCCATACTTTTGCGGAACTCTTCGCCATGAAGGCCCTCGCGATCGTCAACGAAAACGATACCGTCGCCACCGAGGAAATCGCCTTCGGAGACAACGACGTCCTGTCGGTGCAGGTCGCTCATCTGATTGGGGCCGATCTCTTGATCCTCCTCTCGGACGTCGACGGGTTTTACCTGCGCGACGGCTCCCGGCTTCGCCAGGTGACGAGCCGCGATCAGATCGAAGGTGAGCTCGTGAAACACTTGAAAGACACCCGCAAGGAAAAAAATGTCGGGGGCATGCGCGCGAAACTCGAGGCCGCGAAACTTGCGATGCGCCTCGGGGTTTCCATGATGATCGTCAACGGTCACGAGAAGGGGATCGTCGAGAGGGCGGTTTCGGGGGAAGATACGGGCACGCTTTTCGGGGCCCTCCCGGAGCGCGAGAGCGCCCGGAAGAAGTGGATTGCCTATTCGGCCGCCCGCAAAGGCGCCCTCGGGATCGATGACGGCGCGTGCGAGGCCCTCCGGGGCAAGCACCGCAGCCTTTTGCCCGGAGGCATCGTGACGGTCCACGGGGAGTTCGATGCCGGAGAAGTGGTCGAGCTCCAGACGGTTTCGGGGGAGGTTTTCGGGCGCGGCGTGGTGCGCTACGCGAGCCGCGAGGTTGTCCGGATTGCCGGTAAAAAGACGGGGGAAATCGAGTCGATTTTGGGTTATAAATCTCAAGACGAAGTCATTCACCGCAACGACATGATTTTGTGGTGACGGGCGCCTAGAAAATTTTTCTCGAAGGAGCCGGGATGGCCATCGCAAGAAAAGGTTGGAAGACGTCTTTGGAGAACATGCTCGGGGCCGTCGAGGATGCCTCGATACGGGCGGCCCAGGTTTCGTCGCCGCTCAAAAAAGCGGTGCTGCGCGACGCTGCACGGGAATTGCTCCGCAGCGAAAAGGCCCTCCTTCGCTCGAACGGCCGTGATCTGAGAAGCGCGCGCCGCGAAGGCTTCAGCGCCGCCATGATTGACCGGCTGACCCTGACCCGCGTGCGTCTTCGGGAAATGGCGCGCGCAGTGACCGCCGTTGCCGCGCTCGAGGATCCGATCGGTCAGACTGTGCGGACCTGGAAACGTCCCAACGGGCTCAAGATCACCCGTGTCACTGTTCCGATCGGGGTGATCTTGATCATTTACGAGTCGCGGCCCAACGTGACGGTCGAATGTGCCTCCCTTTGCTTGAAAAGCGGAAACGCGGTCATTTTGCGCGGCGGTCGCGAGTCGATTTATTCCAACCGGGCGCTCGTCTCGGTTTTTAAACGCGTGCTGCGCCGCCACGCTCTTCCCGAGGCGGCGGTGAGTCTGGTGGAGACCACGGACCGCGCGGCTGTTGATGCTCTGCTGAAGCGCAACGACAAGATCCACCTGGTGATCCCCCGGGGGGGCGAGTCCCTCATCCGCAAAGTGGTGCGCTCGTCAAGAATTCCGGTGATCAAGCACTACCAGGGGATTTGTCACGTGTACGTCGACGAGCATGCGGATATTTTAAAGGCTATTTCCATCGTGGTGAATGCCAAGATGCAGCGGACGGGAGTCTGCAACGCCGCGGAAACTCTTCTCGTTCACCGGGACATTGCAGGCCGTTTTCTTCCGCTCGTAGGCCAAGAGCTCCGAGACCTCGGCTGTGAGTTGCGCGCCGACCCAGCAAGCCGCCGCTATCTGCCGTGGGCCAAAGCGGCGAGGCCGTCGGATTTCGGACGGGAGTTTTTGGACAAGATCCTGGCCGTCAGGACTGTCGCCGGCGTCGGCGAGGCCGTGGAGCATATCCGCCGCTACGGCTCTGCGCACACCGACGCCATCGTGACCGAGGACCCCCGGGCCGCCGGGATTTTTAAGGCCCAGGTCGATTCGTCCTCGGTGATGGTCAATGCCTCGACGCGTTTTTCGGACGGATTCCAATATGGATTCGGGGCGGAGATCGGGATCTCGACCGACAAGATCCACGCGCGCGGTCCCATGGGGCTCGAGGGCCTGACTTCTTACAAGTACCTCGTCGAAGGCAACGGCCAGATCCGGAAGTAAATGGACGGCACCATGACCCAGAGAATCGGAATCCTCGGAGGGACGTTCGATCCGGTCCATTGCGGACATCTTGCGCTGGCGCGCTCGGCCCGCGGCCAATACCGCTTGGACAGGCTCCTTTTTGTTCCCGCCTTCATGCCGCCGCACAAAATCGGAATTTGCGAGATCACGGCACCGGCCCACCGGTATCGCATGGTCGAACTCGCGATCGGGGGAGAGCCGGATTTCGAGGTCTGTGACGTCGAGTTCACCCGCGAGGGCCCGTCCTATACGGTCGAGACCCTGGAGCTTTTGAAGCGCCGGTTTCCCGGGAGCGAATGGTTTCTGATTTTGGGCGAGGACAACCTCCGAAACATGGACCGTTGGAAGGATCCGGACAGAATCCGCGCGGCAGCGACTGTCTTGGCGGCGAAGCGGCCGGGGGCCGAAACCCAGTGGTTTCGGCACGCTCGCGGGGACTTGAGGTCCCCGTCTTCGCAGGCCGGAGCGGCCGCAGGGGGGACTGCGGACGAAGGGCCCGGGGTGCAATGGATCCGGATGGAAGCGTGCCCCGTTTCGGCTTCGAAGATCCGCGAGACGCTGCGTGGTGGCGGATCTCCGGGGCCTCATGAATTGCCGACGGCGGTCGAAGATTATATCCGCCGGCAAAAGCTTTACCGGGCATGAGCCTATGACGCTACTGATGAACGCACTCATCGTCTTGTCGCTTCTGGGGTTCTCCGCTTTTTTCTCCTGCACGGAGACGGCGCTTTTTTCCCTTTCAAGGATCGATCGAAAACGTCTTGCGGAGGCCCACTCGAAATCGGCACGCTGGGTGTCGGCGCTCCTCGATAGCCCGCGCCGGACTCTCCTGACCATTTTGATCGGGAATATGACGGTCAATACCCTTGCTGCGGCCATTGTGACTTTGACCGCCATGCATCGCCTCTCGCCGGAAGGCGTGAGCCTCGTGATGGTTTTGTTTACGGCACTTCTGATTCTGACCGGTGAAATTACGCCCAAGATTCTGGCGGTGCGCAATCATGAGCGACTCGCACGGCTGACGGCTTTCCCGATGGTTGCGATGGCGTGGCTGCTCGCCCCCGTGAGATTCCTCTTTACCGTCGTGACGGACCGAAGCCTTCTGTTTTTGGGCCGCGGAAAGAAGGCACCGTCCGAGGCCCTTACAGAGGAGGAGCTCAAGACCCTCGTCAAGATCGGCGAGGAAGACGGCATCCTCGATGCCCGCGAGCGCCAGATGATCCAGAAGCTCTTTGAGCTGGGCGAGCGCCCGGTCAAAGACATCATGATTCCGAGGATCGACGTTCTCGCGCTCGACGCGGACGATGCTCCCGAAAAACACGCCGAGATCCTCCGAAAGCGTCATTTCCATTACATTCCGGTCTACCGGGGCTCGATGGACGAGATCCTGGGGGTGGTTTCGGTCCAGGAGTACCTGCTCAACCTCGGGGAGAAGAAACTCGAGGCCCTCTTGAAGGAGCCCCTTTATATTCCGGAAACCAAACGGATCGACGAAGTTCTGGAGGAGTTCAAGCGGCGCGACGTCAGTTTTGCGGTCTGCATCGATGAGCACGGCGGCACCGACGGGATCGTCACGCAGGAGGACATCCTCGAGGAGATCTTCGGGGAATATTACGATGAGTACGAAACGCCCGTCAACCCGATCCGCCGCCTTGCGCACGATGTTTTTCTGGCGGAGGCGAAGATCAGCCTTTCGGACTTCAACGCGTTTTTCTCAAGCGATCTCAAATCTGAAGAGGCCAGCACGCTCAGCGGCTATATCCTGGAACACCTCGGGGAACTTCCCTCGAAAGGCAAAGTCCTCTCCTCCGGAGGCTTCGAAATGACGATCGACCACGTGATCCGCCACAGGATCCATCTGGTCTCGGTGAGGCGGACGCCATGACGGTTCTCTTCCTCGGTCTCCTAGCGGCCTTCCTGCTTTCAGCTTTTTTTTCGTGCGCTGAAATGGCTTTTGTATCTGCCGACAGGGTTCGGTTGCGCAAAGCGGCCGATTCAGGGGCCCGGTCCGCCCGGGCGGCGATGAAACTCTATGAAAAACCCCAGCGCTTTTTGATCGGCCTTCTGATCGGCAATAACATCGTCAATATTGCCTCCACCGCCATCGTGACAGTGCTTTTTGCGCGCCTTTTCGGTATCGAGAACCAATGGGTGGTGACAGCGGTCGCGGCTCCGATGATGATCATTTTTGCAGAAATGATCCCGAAGGACTTGGGCCGCATACATGCCAACGCCCTTTTGACTCGCGGAGCGTTCTGGCTGAGGGCCGTCTTTGCCTTTTTTTATTTCCCTTCGACGGCGTGTCTTGGGATCGTCAATTCCTTTCTTGCCCGCGGATCTTCGGGCGGGAAACGGGGCATCTTCGTCAACGAGGAGGAATTCCGTTCGCTGATCGAGGAGAGCGTGCGATCCGGGGTCGTGACCCGTCACCAGAAGAAGATTATCGATACGATTCTTGATTTCGAGCGCGTCAGCGTGTCCTCCGTCATGGTTCCCTACGACAAGGTGCCCAAAGCGGAGATCAACGGGACCGTGGGAACGATCAAGGAAGCGGCGCGGCGCACTCAGTCGCGCATGGTCCTCGTCTATGAGGAGGAGCCGGCCATCGTGGTCGGGATGATTTACGTCTACGATCTTTTGTTTGAACCCGACGATCGCCTTGAGCTCGCGCGTTTTTTGAGGCCCCCGATTTTTCTGCCGGGAACGACTTCGATCGAACACGCCTTCCTGACTCTTCAGGCCAAACGCCAGTCCTATGCCGTTGTGATGGACGTCGAGGGCGACGTGATCGGCGCCGTTGCGATCGAGCGGCTTTTGACCTATCACTCCTCGGCCCCAGACCGCCCCGAATCTCCGGGGGGGCGGCCATGAAAAAGTTGATGGCGGCCCTCCTGGTGCTTGGGGTGGCGTGCGTTCTCCCGGTTTCAGGGGCCTGGGCCTATCAGGAAGAGGTCGGCGTCATGAGCGATGAGATTTGGAAAGCTCTCCACGACATGCTCGGACCAGGGGGGATCGAGCGGGAGGACCGGGCGAAAGGTGAGATGCTGACGGCATGGAAAGAAGACGTGGTCCGGCGGGGCCACGGAAGGTTTGAAAAATGGATCAAACAAACTTACCGGCGAAGGACCCAGTTCCGCGTGAGGCTGATGGAAAAAACCTACACGACGGTGATTCAGATCAACGGCTCCTTCGGCGAACAGCAGCTCAACGGCCCTTCCAACTCCATGTGGAAGAGCGTCAAGCCGCAAACCGAGGATTACATCCAGGAGCTGGATTTTTTCAAAGCCTTCATGCGCCAGCTCAGTCAAAACCGGGCTGCCAATCCCAGACCGCCTCTTGAAGACCTCTCTTCCGAATCATGATTGAGGGCGACCGTCCGGTCGCGCCGACTCAACCGCCTCAGGCTACGTGGCTCCTTCCTCTTTCTAAAAAAGTTCAGGAAGTCGGCTCCTCCGCTCAAGCTTTCCCGGATGTCCGCCGTTAATTATTTCGGTATAACGAGTTATCGGTAAGCATTCCAACCGGATTCCCGCGAAGTTTTTTTGCAGGATGGCCATTTCGAGTCACAGGCCCTTCAGACGGCGACGGGCTGTGGCCGACGTAGGAGAGCCGATGCGGGTAGTCGCAGTGGCGAATCAGAAGGGTGGTTGCGGCAAAACGACCACGAGCATCAATCTTGCCGCATGCCTGGCCTATTTGGGGAAGAGGGTCCTTCTCGTCGACTTGGATCCCCAGGGGCATTCCACCTGCGGTCTTGGGGTCTCGGCCGGCCCTCACCGCAAGACGGTCTATAACCTGCTGTATTTTCCGGACGGCTGCATGCCGGCGCCCGAAGAGCTCCTTTGTCCCGTCAATTCCCATTTGAGCCTTATTCCTTCGTATGAGAACCTGAGCTTTCTCGATGAGATCCTGGCCCACCGCAAAGATCGTGAAACGCGTTTGCGCGAGGCCCTTGCCGGTTTCCGCTCACGCGGGTACGACTGGGATTATGTGGTGCTGGATTGCCCACCCAACCTCGGCGTCTTGACTTACAACGCGCTTGCGGCGGCTCAGGACGTGATTATTCCGGTCGAGCCGTCGTTTTTTTCCCTCCACGGACTGGCCAAAATCAGTGAAACCATTCAGCGCACCCGCGAAACGCGGGAAGTGCCGCTCGAAGTCCACGCGCTTTTAACCCTCTTTCGTTCCGAGAACTCGTTTTTTCAGGAAATCTACGGAGAAGTCAAAAAACATTTCCGCGACCGACTGTTCAAAACCTCGATCCACGAAGACATTCTGCTCCGGGAGGCCTCGAGCGCCGGGCAAAGCATCGTCGACTACCAGCCAAAGTCGCAGGCGTTCCGGGACTATCTCAACCTTGCGACCGAATACCTCGAAAGGGAATGGCAGCGTTTGCTTCCCGAGAAGGCCTTGGGCTGGGACCATGTGATGTCGCTGCGCTTCGGTCCGCGCTCCTTGAGCGGGGGAGTCCTCTTTCAGCTGATGAGCCGCAGCGCCCGGTCGGTGGAAATCGCGGGGGATTTCAACCAATGGATTCCGGAGTCCCTGGTTTGCCGGGAACAGGAGGGCTTGTGGCAGAAAGTTATTCCGGTGACCCACGGCGGATTTCGCTATAAATTCATCGTCGACGGCGAGTGGCAGGTGGATCCCTACCAGCCCGTGCAGTTATCAAACGCCTTTGGGGGTTATGATTCTTATCTGGAGATTGCCTGATGGACGCGACGTCGCCTAAAAAGCTAAAACGCGGCCTCAAAGACGTCTCGCCCTTGTTTGCCGAAAATCCGGTCGGCTGGATTCCGTCAAAGCGGCTGGGACCGGAAACCGAAATTTTGGCCTTGAGCTTGTTCCACCCGGATTTTCCAGCCGACTCGCACTCCTTGAGCCGCTGCCTCTGCAAGAAAGTCGAGCAGGACGGATATCCTTCGGCTCTGGTGTTGCTGCGTACCGTAGAGGCCCTCAAGAAGCCTCCTCAGCGCATGCATGGGGAGGACCGTCCGGAGGGCGCAGATGCGGCCTCCCACGGGGTAAGCTGGGAACAGCTCGAGGCTCTGACAGGTCCCGGAAGTGTTGAGCCGGGGGATCCCGTTTTGCTTCCTCAGGTTTTAGTGGTCGACTTCGACTACCGCTATAAGACCTACGTGAAGCGTGTTATTCCCTTGCTGGACAAATGGGTGCTCCATCTGAGGGCGCAAGCAGAAAGCTTGAACGAGGGATACCGGATGCTGAAGCTCGTCTCCACGCTGAATCCTCATTTGGACTATCACGTTCTGTTCGACGGCGAGCCGCAAGATCCCCGAGGGCCTGCTTTGTTTGAACGTTTTTCTGAAATGGCGTCGCGCCGTCTCGGCTTGTCGATGACTTGGCTTGGCCATTTCCCTCTGGAAGCGCCCGCGTGCACAGGCGGCATGGATTGGGCGACCGAATCCCTATTGGTGCCGTCTTTTGACGCGGTTTCGGCGCCGGGGAAAATAGCTTTGGCCCGCCATCTCCAAGTGATGTCCGATTCGAACGCGGAGGTTGCCCGATGAGCGCTCTCGGTTGCGGAGGGCTCGTGGACAAGCTCCGGAAAGCCTACGGAGAAGAACATCTCGGCCAGGGGATTTTGGCGGGCAGTTTTCCCGTCGACGGAGGATTCAACGGGTTTTTTATACGGGGCGCGGAGTCCATTCACTGGGGGAGGCTGTTGGAGCTTCCTTTTTTGGAGCAACCTCTGGACGCGGTAGTCGCCGAATACGAAGAACTCAAAAATCTCTTCCGCCTCCCGGTTCAGCCTGTCTTGTTTGTTTCCTCCCTGAATCACGGGGACAGGATCGCCCTCCTCGACCGGATGCCGCTCCATACGCTGGTTTTCGAATATCACGTCCGCCGGGGTGACACCGGGGAAAGGGTGGAGTTGTTCCTGGCGGCTTTGCACCACCGGACGCTCAAAGGCCCTTCCGGGGCCCCGAAGTGCGGAGCGGCCGAAGCCGGCGGCGGCACGGCCGGCGAGCTGAGCCGTGACGAACTCGCCGAGATCCTCGACATCAGCCTTGAGCTTGCCCAGATGGCCCGCGCGTCCTGACGCCCGAGGAGAAGAGATTTTACTGCTTGAAGGTGTGATTAAACTTCCTTATAATCGCTCACCATATGCCAGCTTCCGTTCGTGAAAGCATTGAGCTTCTCAAGAAGGCCCAGGAATTTGACCGGGACATCTATCAGGCCGGTCAGCGCCTCGCGGCCATTCCCGAGGAGCGCGCGAAAATCAAGCGCGAACTGGATGCGGAAAAAGACCGCCTGAACGAACTCGAAGGCGCCCTGCGCAAACTCCAGCTGACTCAAAAAGACAAGGAAGGTCTTCTGGCCTCCAAAGAGGCAAACGTCCGGAAATTCGACGGGCAGCTCGGTGCCGTCAAGACCAACAAGGAGTACAGCGCGCTCCAGCAGGAGATCGCTTCCTTGAAAGCGGACAACTCGCTTTTAGAAGAGGAGATCATCAAAGTTTTCGACGAGGTCGAGGCTGCGGAGGAAGAAGTCAAAAAGGAGAGGGAGCGGTTGAAGCAAATCGAAAAAGAGTATGCCGCGAAAGAAAGCGAGCTGGCTCAGTCTGAAAAATCCGTCGCAGCGCACATCGACGAGCAGAAAGCGAAGCTCGCGGAAGCGAAAAGCCAAGTCGACCGCGAGGTCCGCGAGCGCTACGAACTCATCGTCGAAAAAAAACAGGGATGGGCCCTCGTGAAAGTGACGGGGGAGAATTGCGCGGCCTGCCGCCTGCAGCTGCGCCCCCAGGTGATCAACGAACTGCGGGGCTATGAGACTATCGTCATCTGCGAAAATTGTTCCCGCATTTTGTATTACGAAGACGAACAACCCGCCTAGCAGTTTCCATTTTTATTTTTAAAATCAGCTTTGATATTTTGGTGACAGTCACCTGAGTTCTTGAGCTCTTCTTTGCCGCTGCGAGGCGTGGCTCCCCGATGTCCCGGATGTGGGGGATGGAGGCCATAGACCCTCTATCTTGTGGTGCCCTCAGATTTAAACCCCAATAGATCGTATCCTCTGTATTGGTAGGATATTCAGAAAAAAAGATTGACGCCCACTCTAGGAGAGAGTTATACTTCTGCCGATAATAAAGTGGTAGAAAGTGGTGGGAAGTGGTTTAGGAAAGGAGTGGCGCAAAGATGTTCTACGGAGAATATGAGCACACGCTGGACAACAAGGACCGCGTGATCATTCCCGCGAAATTCCGGGAAATCTTCAAGGAGCACTTTGCCGAGAAATTTTTCGTCACGCGCGGCTTCGAAAAATGTCTGGTGCTGTTCACCGAAGGCTCCTGGAAAACCGAAGAGAAAAAATTCCGCGAACTTCCGTCGACGCGCGCCGATGCCCGCAAATTCAACCGGCTCTTTTTTGCGGGGGCTTGTGAAGTGGTGTGCGACAAGCAGGGCAGAGTCCTCCTTCCGGCTTATCTGAAAACCTACGCCGAAATTCAGCAGGATGTCGTCATCATCGGCGTCTCCGACCGGATCGAGATTTGGGCGAAGGAGAAGTGGCAGGCTTTTTACGAGGATCATAAAAATCAATTCGAAGAATTGGCCGAGAGGCTGACCACGGAATCTTAAAGGGAGGGGCATCACATGGCGTATCGAACCCGCGGAAGGATGGGCGTTGAGATCCTGCGTTTCTCTGGCGACCTGAACACGTCTGAAATGATCAAAGTCAAAAACGCGCTCGCGAGGCTTTTGAGGAAGAACCAGAAGAAAATGCTTCTCGACATGGCCTCGGCGCGCAACGTGGAGCTTGCAGGGCTCGGGATTCTGATCGACCGTCTGATGAAAGTGCGCTCGCTCAAAGGGGACATCAAGCTGTGCAATCTTTGTCCCGAAGTGCAGAGGACTTTCCAGATGATCGGCGTCAACGGTTTGATGGAGTCGTTTTCTTCGGAGGAAGAGGCGATTCGCAGTTTTGCCGCATAAGCCCGTCCTGCTAGACGAGGTGCTTGCGCTCCTGGCGCCCCGGCCGGGCGAGGTGGTGCTGGACGGGACTCTCGGAAGCGGGGGGCATGCCCGGGAGATCCTGAACCTCATCGGAGAGTCGGGGCGGCTGATCGGGCTGGACCGGGACCCCCGCAGCCTCGAGCGATGCCAAAAGATTTTTGGCGAGGACCGCCGCGTCTCCCTGCACTTTGAAAATTTCGTTTGCGCGGGAAAGGTGCTCGATGACCTCAATGTTCCGTGCGTGGATGCCGTAATACTAGACGTGGGATTCTCGTCGGATCAGGTGGAGGAGGCCGGGCGGGGATTCAGTTTCGACCGGGAGGGCCCGCTGGATATGAGGATGGACCCCCGGGAGACTCAAACGGCGGGCGATTTGATCAACGATCTTTCACAAGAAGAACTGGAGCGGATTTTCCTGGAGTACGGCGGCGAAAGATTCTCTCGCCGTTTTGCCCGGGCCATTTGCGAAGCCAGGAAACGGGAAGCGATCCGGACCACGTTGCAGCTGGCCGGGATCCTCAACGCGGCTTTGCCGGGAGCGCCGCGTTATGCGACGGCCGAAAGGCCGGGATGGGCCAGGCGGCATCCTGCGACGAGGGTTTTTCAGGCGCTCCGGATTGCGGTCAACCGGGAAATCGAAAACCTGGAGCAGGGGCTGAAGGCTATTTTCCCGAGGCTTCGCGTCGGGGGGCGTTTCGGGGTCATCAGCTTCCATTCCTTGGAAGACCGGATCGTCAAAAGGATTTTCCGGCAATGGCGCGATGAGGCGGTCGTCCGGTGGGTGACTCGAAAACCCGTGGCGCCGGGGCGGCCGGAGCAGATCGAGAATCCAAGGTCACGAAGTGCAAAACTGAGAGTGGTGGAGAAAATCGTATGAAAGGTTCGATGAAGGTGCTCATCCGGATTGCGATACTTGCGGCCTTGGTCCTGGTCTATGTCCATGAGCACGTCATGCTCCTGAATCTTTCTTATGTCATGAACCGCGAAACGCTGGCGCTCAACGAGAAGACAGAAACCTTCCGCCGTCTCAAGTTCCAGGTTGACCAGCTCAAGGCCCCCCGTCTGCTGGAAACCAAGATGAAAGAGCTTTCGCTCGATTTGATTCCACCCACGGAGATCAAGGTGGTCTGCATGCGGGCCGGGCGACAGATTTCAGAAGCCGAAGCACAAGCCATTGCGATGCCGACGCTGGCTGATCGTCTGAACGGATTCCTTGGCCGGTGGATTTCCGTGGCACAGGCCAAGACCGAACATTGATGAGGGCGTCTCTTTCAGCTCGCCGCCTCTGGTTTACTCAGTTTTGCGTCGTCAGTCTTTTCCTCGTTATTATCTACCAGCTTTTACAGCTCACTGTTTTTCATCACGCCGCGCTTCAGGAACTCGCCGACAAACAGCATAATCTTCGGATCGAGACCCCGCCTTTCCGGGGAGATATCCTGGACCGGAACGGGCGTGAATTTGCCACGAACCTGAAGGTCCCGTCAATTTATGCGGTTCCGCGGCTAATCCCGCGCGCCGAGAAGCGTCCACTGGCCAAGAAAATTGCCGGGATTCTGGGGTTGAGCGAAGCCCATGTGCTCGAGCGGCTCGAGCGGGACAAGGCTTTTGTATGGCTGAAGCGCCGGGTCGAATTCGCCCAAGCCGAAAAAATCCTGGCTCTCCGATCGCCCGCCCTCGGCTCGATGGATGAACCCAAGCGGTTTTATCCTCAGGGAGATTTACTCTCCCAGGTCTTGGGCTTTGTCAATATTGACAATGCGGGGCTCGAGGGGATCGAAATGGCGCACAATAAGGAGCTGCAGGGACGCGGGGGGTGGAGGGTGACCAAGCGCGATGCCCTGGGGCGGGAAATTAGGGCGTTTGAAGTCAGCGATGTCCCGGCCGTTGACGGCGCCAAAGTCCACCTGACCGTCGATCAGTATATCCAGTATCTGGCCGAGCGGGCGATGGACAGCGCTTTCAAGCAATGGAAGGCCAAGGCCGCGTGGGCCGTGGTGATGGATCCGAAGACCGGAGAGATCCTTGCGATGGTCAACCGCCCGACCTTCGATTTGAACCGCGTCGACAGCGTGCCGCCCGAGGCGCGCCGAAACCGCGCGATTACGGACATGTACGAGCCCGGCTCCATTTTCAAAATTGTGGCCGCGAGCGCCGCTCTTAACGAAGGGACCGCCGCGATCGACACCGAATTTTTCTGCGAAAACGGCAAATATCACTACGGACCCAAGGTGCTCCATGACGTTCACGCCTATGGGACGCTGACCTTCGAGGATGTCATTGTCAAATCCAGCAACATCGGGGCCGTGAAAATTGCGGCCACACTCGATCCCGAGGTGTATTACCGGTATCTGCGGGCGTTCGGATTTTCAGCCCGCACGGGCATTGATCTCCCCGGAGAGGCGCCCGGTTTTGTCCGTCCGCCGTCTCAATGGTCCAAGACCTCCGCGTACAATATTCCTATCGGTCAAGAGGTCATGGTGACCTCGATTCAGGTTGCAGCGGCGCTTTCGGTGATCGCCAACGGCGGCGAGTGGGTTCGCCCCTACGTGATTTCAAAAATCGAGGATCCTGCAGGCGTGACCTTGCGCGAAAACAAGCCCGCCGAAAAAATCCGCGTCCTTAAGCCGGAAACGGCAAAGGCGATGAGGGAAATCATGACGGCCGTGGTCGATCGCGGGACCGGGACGAAGGCAAAAATCCAGGGGGTTTCGGTCGGAGGCAAAACGGGCACGGCGCAAAAAGTTTTGCCGGGCGGGAAGGGCTATTCTCACACCAACTTTATGTCCTCATTCATCGGGTTTGCACCGGCCGAAGACCCTCAACTGGTCGTCGCGGTGGTCTTGGACGATCCCCGCGGCAGTTATTACGGAGGGACCGTTGCGGCGCCGGCCGTCAAAGAAATTCTGGAAGGGAGTCTGCTGTACCTCAAGCATGTTCCGGAGAACGCCAAGGTTTTGAATCTCTCGGATGCAACCGCCGGTGCTGCGGACGGGAAGAATCCGCAAGGTCTGCCTACGGCCGTGAATTCGGAAGCGTCCGCCGCCGGCGTTTGACCCGGCGTTCCAGAAAAAATCCCCAGGCCTCGGCCGCGATAAAACCCGGACACAAAGTCTCAGCTTCGGTCATTCCCGCAGGACAGGTGACATTCAGATCGAGAAGTTTTCCGCCCATGACGTCCAACCCCGCGAGGTGAAGGCCTTCCCTCAAAAGGTAGGGACGAAGCTCCCGGATGAGAGATCGCTCCGAGCCGGTGATCGACGTCTCGGAGGAAGTGCCTCCGATGCTTAAGTTGCTTCGGAAATCCCCCCGCGGCGGATGCTTGCGATAGGCGGTCAGAAGCCTGCCTTCCAGGAGAAGGATCCGCTTGTCGCCCCGGTGTCCGCGCTCGCGAATACGCTCCTGAACAATCATCATCTTGGTCCCGCCGCCCGTCCACCGGCTGAGGCGGACTGCCAGCTTCGGGTGCGGTTTCAAAAGGCGCACGCCTTTTCCGCCTTTCTCGTTGAGAGGTTTAAGGACCACAGGTTTGCCGGTTTCTCTTTGAAACTGAAGGATGCGGCCGGGGGAACAAGTGACGAGGGAACGGGGGGCTCGCTTCGGGACGCAGAAGACTCCGAGCTTTTCATTTGTCTTCCGGATTCCCGCGGGATCATTCGAGACGGCCACGGTGTGTTTGATGCGATCGAGGAAGAGAGTCAGATAATAATAATTGAGATCAAAAGGCGGTTCCTTGCGGACGATGACGAGATCCAGAGCCATGAGATTCAGAACGGCCTGAGGGCCTTGAAGGAGGTCGAGATAAGCCGGGCGTGCGTTGGAGGAAAGTGCAAGAGGCCGGGCGTCGGCGTGGACGCTTTTCTCGGTGGACCAGATGTCGGGGACGTCGGCAGTCCAGCACTCGTGTCCGCGACGGAGCATCCAGCGGGCAAGCGCCAGCGAGTTGTCCCACTTCTGGCTCAGATTTTCCAGAGGATCGATGATGAATAAAATCCGCATCAAACAAGTAACCTCTTTGATTGGGATTCATGACGACGAGGTCGGCAAAAAAGGTTTCTCAAAGCGACCAGAGCCTTCAGGATTGTGTTCGGCCACTAAAGGGCGTATTCTATGCCAAAATGCAAGCAGGAGGAGGACTTTTTTGAGTACCTTGACCGGAGAAGAACACCCGATCGCGCTGGAACGCGCCGAAGACCTCGCGGGGTATTTTCATGAATTCGCAAAAACTCGTGATCAAAGACGGGTGGGCCTCGAAGCCGAGTTCCTCGGCGTTTCCCGAAGGGACGGGCGGGCCCTTTCTTTCGAGGGGACGGGCGGGGTCGAGCAGATTCTGGAGGCCTGGGCGGAACGCTTTGGTTATGAGCGTCTTCTGGAGACGGGGCGGGTCATCGGCCTTCGCAAGGGAGATCTCCGGATTGCCCTCGAACCCGGCGCTCAGATCGAGCTGAGCGCGCCGCCCGTCGTCAGCGTGTTTGATGTGGAAAAGCAAATCGGGACTTTTTTAGAGCAATGGCGCGAAGTGCGGAAAAATTTTCAGGAGGTATCCTGGCTTGCGTACGGCATCCAGCCGGTCAGCCGTCTCGACGAGATTCCCTGGGTTCCCAAAAAGCGTTATGCCATCATGTCTCATTACTTCGAAGGGCGGGGAACTCTTTCTCACTGGATGATGAAAAAGACAGCGACCAATCAGATCAACCTCGATTATTCGGACGAACAGAATGCGATGCGGAATCTTCGCACGGCGCTCGGCATCACGTCCATCGTTTCGGCCCTCTTTGCGCATTCCCCGGTATCCGAAGGCCGCGCAAGCGGCTACCGGTCCGAACGCCTGAATATTTGGAATCATACGGACCCCGCGCGCTCCGGGCTCCTTCCGGGACTCTTGCGTCCCGACCGCACCTTTCAAGACTACCTCGACTACATTTTGGATATGCCGGTGATTTTTTTGATTCGCGAAGGCTCATGGATCGCCGTCAAAGACCGGACCTTCCGTCAGTATCTGCGCGACGGTTACTCCGGAACCCGAGCGACTCTCGGCGATTTCGAGCTCCACCTGAGCACGGCTTTCCCCGAGGTCCGTCTCAAGCAGTATATCGAGCTTAGGGGCGCGGACGCTCAAAGCCCTCAGCTCATCCTTGCGCTGGCGGCTTTTTGGAAAGGGATCCTGTATGACGAGCGGGCTTGCTGCGAAGCTTGGGAGGTTGTGGCTTCTGCTCGCGAAGAGGACCGTTTGAGGCTTCATGCCGAGGTTCCGCGAAAGGGCCTTGAGGCCAGCCTCGGAGATTTGCCCATTCGGCCGATGGCCGGGGAGCTTGTCGGAATCTCGAAAAGGGGACTCGAACGGCAAAGCCGGGAAACCGGATCGCCGGGTGAGGGCGTGTTTCTCGAACCGGTGGAGCGGCAGATCCTTCGAACGGGAAAGTCTCCGGCCGAAGCTGTGCTGGAATCCTGGGATGGATGGATGGGGAAAAATTCTCAGCAGCTGATTGAATCCTTGGAGGTGCGGTGATATAATCCGCGACCTGATGGGTGGGCATTCGGCTGAAGGGTTTTCTCGACACTGCACCGAAACGGTTTAGTTTCGGTGCGATGAAACCACTCGGTCGTTCACCTCGTGTGTTTCATCGGGATGTAGCACAGCCAGGTAGTGCGCTCGGTTCGGGACCGAGAGGTCGCAGGTTCGAATCCTGCCATCCCGATACCACACACGAGCCCGCAGGCGAGTGGTGGTATCGTACTTTTCCCGACCGGAAAAGTACGGGTTCATTTCAAAAACCCAGTCTGCAAAACAACGCCGACTGGGTTTTTATTTTCGGTGGTAATGGGTCATACCTATTTAAGAATAATTAGGTGTGACCCCTTTTTCACCTTTTTCCCCTTTTCCCGCCGGCCGCGGCACGTTGCCTCATGAAGCAGGATGGGCTTGCCAGAGGAACCCTCTATCCAAAGTCGGATTTTGTCGGCACCGCCAATCATGCTTGATCATCCTCGATCCCTTGAAGCCGCCCTCGAATCGGGGATAGCCCTTTCAGTAAAACCCCAATGCCTTTCCTCATAGTCTTGAAAGAATTCCATCTGCCGTGTATATTTGCGCAGGTCCGTTAAAGTAGATGTTTTACCACCTTGTAGGTTGAATGAAACGGGCACGAGCCGGGGGCACCGGCAAATACTTGATCGGGAAAGTTGGCTATGAGTTTTTCCTTCCATAAATCTTTTTTGTGTCGGCTGACGGGAAAGTTTGAGGCCCTCTTTCGGGGGCGTCCCGGAAGCGAGAATTTTTTCCGGCGCAGCGGAGCCAATCGCCGCCGGTGGCCCCGCATCAAATGCCATCACTTGGTCAAATGCCTTGAAGTCAACGGTCAAAGCCGTGACTGGGTCACAAACCTGAAGAACATCTCCCGGGGAGGCGTCAAATTGCTCTCGCCGGAGCCGTTACGCCAAAGGGACAAGATCGATTTGATGGTCAACTTTCCCGCGCGCGATCAAAACGTTCGTGCAAGGGCCTCCGTGATGTGGATTTCTCCGAATGAAAACCGTGCAGCCGGCTATGAAGTCGGCCTTGCGTTTGACGAGATTCAACCCGGTGATCAGGACGTCATCGGACGCTTTGTCGATTCCAACCTCCATTTTTCCGTCTGACCGCCGAGGATCCCTTTCCGAAAGTAATTTCATCTGATTTCTTCTGCCTTCCCCTTGTAATTCCTCTCTTTATCGGGCATAGTTACTTGTGAAGGGAGTTTAAGAAGTCATGCGGGTCTCCTGAACGGGCACTTTCACGAGAGGCATGGGGGCGTTAGCCGCGCGGGGTTCGAGGTCCCGGCGGGTTTGTTGGGCCGTCCGACAAATGCGGGGAAAGGATCCTTGCGATGAACGCTTACAATTGGGTCAGGCATTGCCGGCTGTGCGCGAGAATTTTTGAAGTTCTGGCGTGACCGGCTTTTTTTGTGTCCGGATCCGTAAGGCTGAAAGGATCCAAAGGCGGGAAAGATGTTCCATTTTTGCGAACCGTTGAAGCGGGGGGCCGAAGAGATTCTGTGCGCGGCCGCGAGTACCGGTGGTCGCGACCTGCGCCGGCGAGGTTTTGACCGCCGCCGCTTTCTCCGCGTGAGATGTCACAACCTTGTACGCTGCCGTTATATTAACGAACATCCGCAAGATTGGGTCGGCAATCTCTCGGATCTTTCCGAGGGAGGCTTGAGGATCCGCTCGCCCAGGCTTTTCGGCCGGCACGATATTGTCCAATTCGTCATCAATTTTGCGCGGCTCGATCTCAACATTACGGTCGCGGCGCACCTGGCGTGGACCCTGCCGCATGATCAAAACCGACCAGGGTATGTCTCGGGTTTTGCCTTCCTCGATATCCAGGAGTCCCAGCAAGCCTTCCTCCGCAAATATGTGGAGGCGCATTTGCCCCGGATCGTGTAAAATCCTTTCCTGACATGCAAAAATTATCTCATGCCGAACTGCTTCATCGTCAGGAAGTTTCATTGCGCGCGCCCCGCCTGCCTTTTTGCGCCCTCCTCAATAACGTTCGAAGCCTTTACAACGTCGGCTCGATATTCCGGACGGCGGACGGGGCCGGGCTCGAAAAACTTTACCTTGCGGGGATTACCGGGCTGCCGCCCGATCCGAAAATTTCCAAGACGGCCTTGGGCGCCGAACGCGCAGTTGCCTGGGAGTACGTGCGGGACCCGGTCCCGTGCCTGCGAGGTTTGAAGCAGCTCGGTTACCGGATTGTCCTTTTGGAGCAGGTCCGCTCGAGCATTCCCTATCCGGAGTACCTGCCCGACGGTCCCGTTTGCCTAGTCGTGGGCAATGAGGTCGAGGGGGTCGAGGAGGGGCTTTTGCGGGAATGCGACGTCTGCGTCGAGATTGAGATGTCGGGGCTCAAAAACTCTTTGAATGTCACAGTCGCATTTGGTATTGTGGCCTACCACCTTCGCCGGCAGCTTCTTTCCCGGGAGTTTTCCGGGAAAGGGCCCGAGGGAACGGCCGGGGCGTGTGCGCGATGAGAAAAAGGTTGCGGGCGATATTCCTGGGGATGGTGCAGGGAGTGGGGTTTCGTTTCACGACGCAACGGCTCGCTCGGCAATATCCGGTGACTGGGTTTGTCCGCAATCGCTCTGACGGCGGGGTGGAAGTCCTTGCGGAAGGGGATGAGGACGATTTGCGGGAGTTTCTCGGGGCGATTCAGGCCTCGCCGCTGTCTTCTTACATCCGTGAAAGCCACATCGAATGGGCGGACGCGACCGGACAGTTTCAGCACTTCGAAATTACGTTTTGAAAAAAGCCGGCAGCCGGAAACTCAAAGCCGAGCGACAAAGACGGCGGATGAAATGACCAGGAAGGAAGCGCAGAAAAAAATCGGGCCTCTCCGGGAAGTCATCGAACATCACAACCGCCTTTACTATGTCGAAGCCCGCCCGGAGATTAGCGATTTCGAATATGACAAGCTGCTTGCCGAACTGATCGCTCTCGAGCGGCAGTTTCCCGAACTTGTCACTTCTGACTCTCCCAGCCAGCGGGTGGGAGGAGCTCCTCTGAAGGAATTCAGGACCGTCCCTCATCGCCTACCGATGCTTTCTCTCGATAACACCTATTCCTCCGGAGAACTCGAGGCATTCGACCAGCGCGTGAAGAAGTTTCTCGGCGTTGATCACATCGACTACTTCGTGGAGGAGAAGATCGACGGGGTGTCCATTTCACTGACCTACGAGAACGGCCTTTTAGTCCTGGGGACCACGCGGGGAGACGGCCGGCAGGGGGACGACATTACGGAGAACATCCGCACCATTGCCAATGTTCCCTTGAGGATTCCGGCGCCCGGAGCTGCCTTTAAAGGAAAACTGCCGAAGCATTTGGAGGTCCGCGGGGAAGCCTATTTGCCCCGGAAGGTTTTCGAAAAAATCAACGAGCAGCGGCTCGCTGCAGGCGAGGAGCTCTTCGCCAACCCGCGCAATGCCTGTGCCGGAACGCTCAAGCTCCTGGATTCCAAGCAAGTGGCTTCCCGAAAACTCAAGGCCTTCATCCATGGCTTGGGCGCCGTGGAGGGCGGCGCTGTCCCGGAAAGCCAGAGCGGAGTTTTCGATTTTTTCGCCTCGCTCGGATTTGCTCCGATCCGTCACACGGCGGTGTGCCCCACCATCGCCAAAGCGGTCGATTTCATTGAGGCGTTTCGGGCGAAACGGGAGCGCTTGGACTACGATACCGACGGAATGGTCGTCAAGGTCAACGATTTTTTGCGCCAAAAAGCGCTGGGAATGACGGCCAAGTCGCCGCGCGGGATGATTGCCTACAAGTATCCGGCGGAGCGCGCCGAGACTGTTCTGGAAAAAATCGAGATCCAGGTCGGCCGTACGGGGGTCCTGACTCCCGTGGCCGTGTTGAAGCCCGTGCGCATTTCCGGGACGACAGTCTCCCGGGCGAGCCTGCACAATCAGGATGAGATCAAACGTTTGGATGTGCGGATCGGGGACTCTGTGAGGGTCGAGAAAAGCGGTGAGATTATCCCAAAAGTGGTCGAGGTCCTGGCGGGTAAGCGGGATCGCGAGCTCCCTCCCTTCGATTTTCCGGAAAAATGTCCGGTTTGCGAGAGCAAGGTCGAACGCCTCGGGGAAGAAGTGGCGGTTCGCTGTCTCAACGCGTCTTGTCCGGCTCAGATCAAGGGGAGGGTCCGGCATTTCGCGAGCCGTGACGCGATGGACATTGAAGGGCTCGGCGCGGCATGGGCGGAAGTGTTCGTGGATCAGGGCTTGATCAAGGACCTTGCCGACATCTACGCGCTGGATTTCGACCGGGTGCTCCACCTGGACCGGATGGGGCAAAAATCTGCCAAAAACCTGTTTCTCGCCGTCGAAGCGAGTAAACAAAGGCCGCTCGAGCGACTGATTTACGGGCTTGGGATCCTGGATGTTGGAGAGCGCTCCGCGCATCTTTTGGCCCAGCGCTACCGGGACCTCGGCCGGCTGGCCGAAACGGCCGAAGAGGATTTGCAGTCGATCCGGGAGATCGGCCCGGTCACGGCGCATTCCATCGCCCGGTTTTTCAATCAATCGGGGACCCGAAAGACCCTGGAGAGAATGCGTCAAGCCGGAGTTTGCTTTGACCGGGTCGAAGAAGTCAAGGCAGCGACGGCCTTCAGCGGAAAAACGTTTGTCATCACGGGGACGCTTGAGGGTTTTGAGCGCTCCCAGGCCGAAGTCCTCATTCGCGGCCTCGGGGGTCATCCGAGCGGCACTGTGAGCCGGAAGACGGACTTTCTGATTGCCGGAGAAAACCCGGGCTCCAAGCTCGAGAAGGCCCGGGAACTCGGCGTCGAAATTTTGGATGAGAAAGCGTTCGAGAAAATGCTGAAAGCAAGCGGGGGCGGCCCTCGAAAGGCGACCAAGCCTTCCCCCTCCGCTCTCCAGAAGAAACAAAAGGAACTCTTCTGATCTGACGATTTGAATGGAAGGCATCCTTAAAACGTCTTAAACTACAGTGTCCACTCACAAAACCAAGGAGGATCGGAATGAAACGTAAAATTGCCGGAGTATTGATGGTGTTGTTTCTTTGCTCCCAGGTCTCGGTTTTTGCCGCCCAAGAAGGCGGAAAAAAGAAGAAGGCCTGGTGGGATTTCCGGAAAGAGCAAAAGACGGAGCTGAAGCAGGAAAAAAAGCAGGCTAAGCAGGAATTGAAGGACGAGAAGAAGGTCTATCAGGAGCACGCGAAGGAAGTCCGTCAAGAAATGAAGACGATGACGCCGGAGCAGAAGGCGCTTGCGAAGGACGAGCTCAGAACTGACCGCGAAGCTCTCGAGCAGAAGCGGGTGGAGACGAAGGAAGCTTTCGAGAAGAAAAAAGAGGCGATGAAAACGCAGTTTGAAGCAATGAAAGAAGAGCAAAAGCCAGCGACTCCGGTGAAAGCCGAAGAAGCGCCTAAAACAGTCTAGTGCGCTGTCAGGATTGAAATGAGCATTTCAATCCAGCACTTGTACCGTGATCCCATAGAATCAAAATTGACACGGTGCTAAACTGCAAAAGGAGCCCTGCCGGGAAAAATCCGGCAGGGCCTCTTCCGGGCCCTCAATAAAATACCGCACGACCCGCTGCGTTCGATCATTCCCTAGCGTTTTCGTTCATGGGATTTGTAGATGCCTTCATCTTCGGGCACACTTGACTCATATTTTTAAATCCCTGCCACAAAGGATAATCGAACCGACAGGCCTATGAAGATCGTCATCTTTAGAAAAATAGTCGTTGTCTGTGTTTTAGGGGCTTTTCTAGCGTCCCTTTTCTGCCCGTTGCCCTCCATGGCGTCTGAATCCAATGCCCCTTTCCATCCTGCGTTATTTCCTGAAGAGCTTTCTCTCATTTCCGTTCCGCCGGAGATGGCAAGGATCGATCGTGTCTGGCGCGGCGAAAAGGATCGGACAGTGATCCTCATTCAGGACGCACATGCCGTGCCGGATGCACAGCGCAACATCCGACGGATCCTCGATTACCTCCAGCGCCGCTGCGGGGTTACGCTTACGGCCGTCGAGGGATCGGCCGGAGAAATGGATCCGCACTTTCTGCGAAACTTTCCCGATAAAAAAGTTCTGGAAAATGTTTTGGCGGGGTATTTCGAACGGGGGGAACTCACCGGGCCGACGGCGGCGGCCATTCTCAATGAAATTCCGGGACGGACGATCGGAGTGGAAGACTGGCCGCTGTACGAGAAGGGGTACGGGTTCTCCCTCGAGGCCCTTGAACGGCGAAACGCGCTCTCGGCCAGGATCCGATCGCTTGAAGACCGTCTCCAAAGACGGAAGCAAGAAAGTTACTCCCCCGAACTTCTTGAAGCCGACCGTTTGATCGCTTCCCGGGAAAACGAAGGCGCTGATTTCGGGGAAATTTTAATCGCGCTGGCGGCCTATCAAAGGCCGGCGCGGGGATCGAAGCTCGAGATCTTTCTGGAAACTATCGAAAAGTCTCTGCTCGACAATGTCCTCCTTGAGCGGGAACTGCTCCGGATTGCCCGACGTATGCGCGAGGCCCTCGAAAGACAGCTGGCGAATTCCGGAAGCGGGCGGGAACAGTTGCTGAGCGAATTGGAGCAGAAACTTCAAGCCCTGAGCACCTCGAACTTGGAGGCGGGACCTTTTGCCGCCTATCTGCGCGGCCTTGCCGCCAGGGTGCGGGCCCCGGTCAAGGTTTCCGCCCGGCTGGACCGGTTGGCCAACAATCACGAAACTCTGGAGAATCTCAAGGGAACCGCTTTCTTCCGGGAGTTTGAATCCTACGCGGATGCGATCAAAGAAAAGCTCTTCCTCAGTGAGGAGGATCGCCGCCTCAATGACAAAAGCAGGCACCTCGATTTGCTCAAAAGGCTAGTGGACCTCGAATTGAGTTTTGAGGATTGGGAGCAGTTGAGGGAACAGTCCGGAGCCATCAACGAGGATTCGCAGACCTCTGATCTTTTTGCCCCCCATCTTGCCTTTTACCGGAATGCCGAAGAGCGGGACGGAGTCTTTTACCGGAATCTGGTCAAACAAATGGACCGGTCGGGGCGAAGGACGGCCGCGATCGTGACCGGAGGTTTTCATACGGACGGGCTCGTGCGGCAATTCGAGGAGGCAGGAATTTCTTACGTTGTCCTCGTGCCGGTCATCGGTTCGATTCCTCAAGATGACCGTTACCGGGAGCAGATGCGCGGCAACGTGTCGTGGAAGAATTATTATCACGCAAAAAACGGGCGCGTCAGTCCGTATCAAGCTTTTGCCCGCAGCGTCAGAGACGCTCTGTTAAGCGATCGACCGGATGCCCCGTCGGCGCCCTACCCGCTGAAACCTTGGCGCGACGAAATCGTCCGCGAGTTGGCGCTCGAGCGCAAAGCGGAAAATGCGGGGGACTATACGGTTTTTCTCGATGAGCTGAAAGGTGAAGACCCTGCCAGGAATGTCCTTGAACAAAACCTCGCTCGTCTGCGAGGTGTCCTCCAAGCTTTGAAAAAACTTGAAGCAGGCGGCCCCTTCACCCGGGACAACATTTTGCATGTTCTTTCGCCGGCGACCATGCTTTCAGCCCACACGGGGGGCGTCCTCTCTCCCGAAGTGGCCGTTCGAGTGCGAGGCGATTTCCGTGAACTGCCCGGCGTCGACAAGATTGGGCACCAAATTCCGCGTACCGCATCCATGCTTGCGCCCTCCCGCCCGGAGATGAGGAATGTCTGGGAACGCTTAACCGTGATCGAAAACGCTCCCTACCGGCAGCAGCTCGAACAGATCATGACGTTGCCGTATCTGAGAGCCATGCTCGATCAGGACGGCTTCGATCGCATGGCGCGGCTCTATATTCAAACCTTTCGTCAACACCAAAGCCTTTCGGCCGGGCATGAGGGATCGATCGCAAGGGCTGTCCGTGAAGCCGTCAGGCGCATGCGTTTCTCTCTCCTCCGCGAGCAGATGCTAGAACAAATGCCTGACCGGCTCGAGGATGTGTTGGCGGGTTTGAACATGTCGGAGCGTATTTTGATTCATTGGGGCTTGAGCGACAGAGATCCGTTGGCCCGGGTCTCGGACGCTCGGTCGATTAATACGTCTTACGTCGATGCCGCTGCCTTCGAGAATTTTATTTTTCGGGTTTGGGATTTTGACGCCAACTCGATCCACCAGGAGGTGCGTTTCGCACTGTCTGCGGCTTCAAGGATTTATCATGCCCGACGCCGCTTCGGGTTTGGTCGTGCGCCTGAAATTACAACCTTTCACGGCTGGCTGTCGCCCGAGATGGTAGAGCGCCAAGGCCGGCGGTATGACCACGCGCTGGCCAGTCTCGAAAGGATCATTCAGGGTTATCTGGCACATGCTTCCGAGGCGCTCCGCGGACGACTGGAAGGTCAAGACGATCGTGTCCGGGAATTGCTGCGCTTGTTCGATGCCGGGACGATCTCAACCCGCCTTGAGCAGGCGCTTTTGCATAGCCGGCGGGAATTGGAGAAAGCCCGGTTGACTGATTTTTTCGAAAAATGGCCCGGCATGACCAGGCGACTTTTGATCGAGCTGATGAAAATTTTGCCGGAAGGCGGCGATACACAGTTGGGCGAAAAATACCGGGTCTGGGTGTCCTGGGTCGAAAGCCGAAGGAGTGGCTACTCGATGGGACAACCGGAGGGAGTCGATACGCTCGTCCGCTTCTTCGAGCTCTTGAGGGATCATCCGGCGTTCGCGAAAGTGGTGATACGTAATATCCACATCGGGGACCGGCGAGACCGGAACGGACCTGTTATCACCATCGATCTTCAGGATCTGAACCGCCAAAAAAAATATGAAAGCCGGCCGGAACCTTACCCCCGCATGACGGTTCAAGGCTACCAGAAATATTTTGATCGTGTGGTGTCGGAGGTTCGCTCACGGCAGGATGACTTCGGTGACGAAATGAGCGTTATTCGCGGAAGGCACCCGGAATTAAGTGATGAGGCCTACCAGATCGGTCAGGAGATCGAGCGCCTGAGGACCGAGATGGGTATGTCCATGGCTGTTCTGAGCATACTGCTAAGTCCGGTTGACGGGGTGGAGCCCTTCTCGCTTAGTGCCAACGTGATGGCCAAAATCTTAAGAGGAAGTCACCCCAAATACCAAGCACCTGAGATCCGGCAGCGTTTTCTCGACGAGGTCCGGTGGGCGTCCGGCACTATCCGCGACGGGATCGTGACCTTGAACGGGGAAGAGGCCGCCGGTCGCAAGCAGGCGCTCAACGACTGGTTGTCTGCTGAGGGCCGCCGCCCGGAGGATCTCGGGATCTCTTCGGCATATGTCGATCTTGTCCGCCAGGATGTCCTTGCCGTTCCCGATTGGCTGATGGCGAAGATGCGTCCTGAACAACGTTCGAGTGTGGAACCCATACCGGCGGCTGCGCGGTCGGAAATGCGGGACAATCAACTCAATATTACCCGCAAAAATTTGGCGAGGCTGGGCGCCATTGTCGACCGCCTCTATCCGAAAAATATGTTCCCGGGTACGGGATTCGCCGAGACTCGCTTCGGCGGAAGAATTTACGCGGGAGTCGCCAACGAATTGGGATCGCTTGTGCAGACAGCGCAAATGATTTTTGATGAGTTTGCCGACGAAGAGATGATCGATGAAGTGCAAGGGGCTCCGGCGCACATCACTTTCGGGTTTGATACCGCGATGCAGGTGATCGACGAACTCCTGGGACACCGAGCCGGAGATTTTACGTTCTCGCCTGCACTGCTTGTCCGCATCGAGCAGCTCGACACCGGCGGGATGAGTTCGGGGATCGCGAGTGAACTGAGCCGCTCTGCCGGATATCAGTCCGCGTCGTCTAAGCAACTTTTAAGCAATCGGCCCGATTTGGCGGGCCAAAGCGCGGTCGGCCAAGAGCGCGATGTGCTGAAAGCTGAATTGGAAACCCTTCTTCGGGATCATCGCGATTGGCTTGAACAGTTGAAGGCTGAGTTGGCATCCGCCAAAGCGGATTTACTCGAGGTTCTGAATGAAATGCTTGGGCGTGCCGAGATGCGGGAGGAGACGACGGGGCCGGAGGCACACGTGGTGGTTGTCGATGACGAGCCAATGTTCCGGGAGGCGCAAGCCGGCGCTCTGCGGTCGGCGGAGGGCGTCCGGTCGGTCTCTGCGGCGAGCGGAATGGAGGAGGCTCTGGAATACCTGGGGAGCCATCCGGAGGTCAATTTGCTGGCCCTGGATTTCCGGCTTGCCAATTACGACCATGATCACGAGGACAACGGGGTTATCCTTCTTCGGCGGGCTATTCTAGAAAAGGGTTATCGTGGAAAGGTCCTCATTATGTCGGCAGATGACACTGCCGTGATTCAGGCCTTGTCCATGCACAAAGGGCAAGTTCCGGATTTGTGGCAGATGTATCTGGACGGGCAGATCATGCTTTATAACAAACAGGCGAGACTGGATGACGAAAGCGGCGATCTTGCGACGGTGATCGATGCTTTTATCCGCGGGGAGCAGATTTCGCCGGTTTTATCGGAAGCATTCGACATTCCGCCGGCCATGGTCAAAGTCGATCCGTCGGAAATCGCAGAGACCCCGGCATCGATTGCTCCCTTTAGGCGCAAGCATGTCCTCATTGCCGACGATAAGTCCTTTGTACGGGAGACATTCCGGAACACCCTCGGGGATTACTTTGATTCGATCGAGACCTTCGGGACCGTCGAAGCGGTCGTGGGGAAAGTCCAAGCCCTGAAGGCAGCCGGGGTGAAGGATGATGACATTGTGGTTCTCTCCGATTACGAATTTGGGACGGAGCAGGGTGGGGATGAAAACCGCAAGGACGGGCGGGATTTGCTGAACATGCTCCGGGTGGAGCTTGGGTTCAAGGGATTCCTTTTCTGGATCTCGGGAAGCATCATTTCAAAAGACGAAATCACCGGCTACGACATCGATCGCAAAGATATTTTAGACGAGGTCAAAACAAAATATGGAGTCGATTATCTCGAAAAAAGTTTTTCCGAAACCTTTTCGGCCGATCTTCTAAAGCTTCTCTACAGGAGACTTCGAAACCCCTATGACCTGACCCAGCCGATTACGGAGCCTCTGCCGAGGCGCCCCATGTCCAAGCCGGCGGATATCAGCTATCTGAACGGCGGGGTCAATGATTATGAAAATCGCCTGAGCGGAGGTTTACACTCCCTGCGGGAGTCGCTTTCCTCTTTGGCGCAGACTCCGCAATTTTCGGAAATCGAAAGGCTGATGGGCGACCTTACGAAATTGTCCTCTTACGCGAATGTGGAACGGGAGCTTTCCTTTAACCAGCGGGTGCACAATTATAAGGGGCGATTGGCCCATGCGGGCTCGTATGTGGTCCCGCCCTTGAAACGCCTCGTCCGCGATGCCTGCAAGGTTGCCGGAGTCGAAGCCGGATCTGCCGAAGAAAAGATCACACAGTTGCGCCTTGTTCTGGCGGTTGCCTCCAATTACATGTTGAGGCTTCTCCGGCTTTCGGCGGTCTACGGCAACATGAACCGGCCGGTCACTTTCCAGGCCTTCAAGCACTCCTCCCTGGAGGCCTTCCTTGCCGATTACGGCCAAGCGGTCGAGCTCGAGAGTCATTTTGAGGAGGATGCTTTGAAGGACCTCGAATTGCCCTATGGCCTTTCCTTTGTGGTGTCCGCCATTTTGGAAAACGCTTTGCAACAATACGGAGTCAAAAGCCGGGAGGGCTTGCGGGGTAAAATTTCATTCCAAATGGTCAAGGACCGTGCCGAGCCGCCGCGGATCGTGATTCATATTCGCGATGAAGCAGGCGGCATCGACCCTGAAATATTGCCGTTTATTTTTCGGCGGGGTTATACCAAAGGCAAACCAGGCGGCTCCGGATACGGCTTATTTTGGGCGCTCCAGGTCGTCGAGGGTTTTGGCGGCGCGATCTCTGCCGACAACATCGGCGCCGGCGCGCAATTCACCATCACCATCCCGCTTGATTGGCGCGAAAGGATCCCACGGGATCAAAGGGCATTTGCCGAACTTCAGGCGGAAGTTTCGGACATCCTGGGGGCCCGCGGAGTGAACGAAGCGGAATCTGCGGCGCCCAAAATTGCGGAGGAGATCCGGGAATTCAGCAGTCAAATCGCGAAGTGGACGGCGGACATGGAGGTCGAAACAGACGTCGATATCGCATCCAGGGATTTTCAGGAGTTTTCGCAAAGCATCCGCTTCGTGAGATCCTCCATTTCTCCCGTGATTTTCGAAAAAGGGATCACGGGAGGGGAGATCGAGAGGGTCTTGTTATCTTTGCTCAGGATCGAAGAGCCCAAGAAGCCGGAGGAAGTGCCGGACGCATTGGCCAAGGCGTTCCCCCCGGGGACGGTCGCAAAGGTCACAGAACGGAATCTGGACAAAATCCTCATCCGCTCCCGGGAGAATGTGTTGCGGGATGCAGAGGCCAACGTTCAGCTCCGGGAGCAGTACCGGCGTTTAGTCCGCCAAATCGCTTATGGCGCGCACAAGCTCAAGGGGGCCCAGGGAATCGTCTTGTGGGGCTTCGATAAAATCCCCGGGATCACCGCTGCGGATATGGCTGAGTTAACAAATGTTTTAAAGATCCACAGCCTGCAAAAACAGGTGGAAGTCGTGGACTCGCACACGACGTCTTTGAGCGCCTATACGGGTTTCGAAGAAGATCCTCTTTTGTTTGAACGGGCGCCGGGGTGGCTGGGGACGATCGAGGCATTGGCCAAGGCTTTTCGAATGCTCTCGGCGCGCGGGACGGAAATGATCCGGGCGCTGAATCAGGAAGCGGACGGGAAAGCCCTTGAGTGGACGAAGCGGATTCGTGAGTTGGTGGAAGAGGGCGATGCTCTGATTGCGATGGCTCACGGACAGAAGGTCCAAGCTGAATCCCTAATCGATATCGCGCATTACCCGGGGCTTGACTCCAAAATTCAAAAGATTGAAAAAATCAAAATCGAAGTTGCCCCGGGAACCCGCCTTTGGCTCCCGCATTTCTTTTTAGATAACATCCTGCTGAATCTTTATCGCATCTCGTTCGAAAACGGCCATCGACAGTACGAGGGCAACATGAGGGTCCGTATCTTCGAAGAGGGCGGAAGAACTCACATCGAGACGCGTTATCCGGGGCCGATGGAGGCGGGCTATCTGGATCGTGAGCGGCCGGACCGTAAGGATCCTCTTTTCCAATCGGCGCCTATTTTCATGGACCTTGTCGAGGCTGTTGACGGGACGGTCACTGCCGTTCAGGACGGCGCCGAGGCCGTGATTACGGTCCATTTGCCGCTGCCGCCGGCAGGCGACGGCGTACGCCCGGAACTGCGAGAGTCGGACGCGGATATTTTCACCATCCAGCTTCAATATGTACAAAGGATTCTGGCAGGAATTTCAGTCCCTGAGAAGGTCAAGATAGCCTTGGCCGAAGCGCTCGTGCGCGGGGAAATTACGGTTTCATTTTTAGAAGCTTATGTGCTGGCGTATGCGGATTTCATACAAGAGCCGGAGACGGTTGTTCCGTGGGTTCAGCCCATGGTGGAGCAAACGCTTGCGGCTTTGGACGAGGCGACCCAATCCGAAACCGCCCGGTTCGAAGGATCGATGGCGGCGGCGGTCGAGATTCCCGACGAAGCTGAAGAAACTGATATGAGAGGGTGGCTTGCGGCCATGTTCGGCGGTGTTGCCGACATTTTGAAGCTGGCAGGGAGGGGCAGCGAAGTCTATGCGGTGGCAAAGCAGCCTGTGCGTGTGGACGCCGATTTAAAAAATCTTGTGACTCAGGCCGGATGCAATATCCGGTCGCTGGCGGTCGGCGAAGTGGCGGCACGCGCTCTGCGGCAGCATCAGCAGGCACGCATTGCTCTTCTGACAAACGGACGGGCGTCTGGAACGGTTCAGAGAGTTTGGGGGCTTGGGACCGTGGCGACCGGCACGACGAGTTCTCTTGCCGACGCGATGGCCCAAAAACTGAAATTATTCGGAATTCCTGCCGTTGCGGGCCTGACTGCCGCAGACAAGGCCGCTGGGCAAACGCTCCTCAATGCTTACGAGAAGTTGATGGCTGCGGACGGCCTCCTCAAAGAACTAGGCGCCATCGTCGGGGTCCGGCACGTGATCGACATACAGAGCGGTGCCATCAACGTCCGTCCCGACTCCATCCATACCGCCTTGGCCCATCTAGCGGCCGTCATGGTCGCTTCCCGTCAAACTCGCATGGCTGCGTAAAGCCGTTCCTTCTTCCCGCCGATAGTCATAAGGTGAATACTCTTGTTGCCGAGGAAGAATCTAAGCCCGATCCGCTGATCCGCCAATTTTTAAATTATGTTTCCGTGGAAAAAGGGCTAGCCAAGAATACCCTTGAGGCCTACGCGATGGATCTCGAGGCCTACCGTAACTGCTTGGAACGCCACAAACTTACCGACTGGTCCAAGATCAAGCGCAACAACATTCTGGATTTCATGATCGAGGAAAAAAAGCGGGGAATGGAGGCCTCCTCGATTGCCCGCCGCCTTGTGGCCGTTAAACTTTTTCACCGCTTTCTTGTCAGTGAAAAAATCATTCCCGAAGATGTGACCGTGGTTCTCGAGAGCCCGAAGCTTTGGAAACGCCTCCCCCAATTCATGACCCCCCCGGAAATCGAAGCGATTCTCCGGGCGCCGGATACGAAAAAAGGGGGGGGGATCCGGGACCGCGCGCTTCTTGAGTGTCTTTATGCCACCGGCATGCGGGTCTCCGAAATTGCAGGGCTCAAGCTCGGCGACGTCAATCTGGATAGCGGCTTCATCCGCTGTTTTGGAAAGGGCGGGAAAGAAAGGATCGTTCCGGTCGGACGTCAGGCGATCGAGGCGTGCCGGGTGTACCTTGCCAAGGTGCGCGCCAAGCAGAAAGCCCGGTCCGAGCACTTCTTTATCGGGAAGTCGGGCAGGGGATTGACCCGGCAGTTCCTGTGGCAAATGATCAAAGCATACGCCAAGCGTGCGGGGATTCAGAAGGCGCTGACTCCTCATACCTTCCGGCACACTTTTGCGACCCACTTGCTGGAGCGGGGGGCCGATTTAAGAATCGTCCAAGAGCTTCTCGGCCACGCCGATATTGCGACGACCCAGATTTACACTCACGTCTCGCGCGACCACCTCAAGCACGTCCACTCCAAATACCATCCCCGGGGATAAAGCAGACCCCGTGCGGGTTTGAAGCCCGCCCTCTACGGGGGCATCCCACTTCATACAGTGACTTGCCACCCGAGGCGAAGAAAGGTTTCGGAAAAACAATCAGCGCCGCTTGCGGAGACGAGGAGATCGGCAAAAGACCCGTGAGGTCCAAGAGCTCCGAGCGAAGCTGGCGCGTTTTGGAGAAACCTTTCTTTGCGACGGAATATCAAGTGTGTGAAGTGGGATGCGCCCTCCTCTACTATTCGCTTTAAAGTCCCAAGAGGCTTATGCTATACTCGGCCAACAACTTATGAGGGACTGTGATGAATCGAATAATCGGGATGGTGGTGGTTCTGTTCGGTTTAAATATGACGGCCGTTTGTGCCCAAAGCGATGAAGCGAAACCCACGAAGCAATTTGCCCCGCGCCAAACGGATGCCGTAGCGGAAGCGGTGAACGCTCCCGCGGTCGCAGCGAAGAAATCCGCGGCTCAGGCGACCAAGCAGGGCCCGGGCAAGGGCTCGCAGGAACAGCTGGTGGACCTTGATCTCAACCGCTCGATGGGACGACTGGATGACCTGGAACGAAGGGTTTACGCGATGGAGCGGGGGAACCGTTTTCTCGAGGACGAGGTTCGCAATTTGGACCGCGAGCTCGACGACCTGAAGAGGAGCATTCGTTGACAGCTTTTTTAGGCGCCTGTATACTGCACGCGTTTGAGGCGAGCTGACCGTAGGATCTGCCTTTTCCCCGAAGAAGTATCGAATTGGTCATGAAAAGGGCAGTGTGTTCATTTCGACATCATGAACGGCTTGATCACGGCGCTATCGTCTAGCCTGATCTAGGACGCTGCCCTCTCAAGGCAGAAACACGGGTTTAAATCCCGTTAGCGCTAAATTAAGGAATGACCTATGATTTCCCGCTATACGCGCCCCGAGATGGGGAAGATTTGGGCGGAGGAAAACAAGATCCAAAAATGGCTCGAGGTCGAACTCGCCGCCCTCGAAGCCCTTGCGCACTACGGACACATTCCAAAAAACATTCCCGGCCAGGTTCGCAAGAAGGCCCGCTTCGATCTGGCAAGAATCCAGGAGATCGAAAATCAAGTTCATCACGACGTGATCGCGTTTCTGACCAACCTTGCCGAGTATGTCGGGCCCGCCGGGCGCTTCGTCCATTACGGACTGACCTCTTCGGACATTCTGGATACAGGGCTCGCTCTTCAGCTCAAAGAAGCGTCTTCTCTTCTGATCGCCGGGGTCCGCGAGTTGATCGAGGTCCTCAGAAAACAAGCCATCGCGCATGAAATGACGCTCATGGCCGGCCGCAGTCACGGCGTCCATGCCGAGCCGATCACGTTCGGACTGAAAATGGCTCTTTTTTTTCAGGAATTCCAGCGGCAGCTGAAGCGCCTTGAAACGGCCGCCGAGAGCGTTGCCTACGGGAAAATCTCAGGGGCGGTCGGAACGTTCGCCAACGTTGACCCGGTGGTCGAGGACTACGTCTGCGAGCGGCTCGGCCTCAAGAGCGCGCCTGTCTCCACGCAGGTGCTTCAGCGCGACCGGCACGCGGAATTCCTGACGGTGATCGCCCTCATCGGCAGTTCGCTTGAAAAATTGGCCACCGAAATCCGAGCGCTTCAGAAAACCGAAACTCGCGAAGTGCAGGAGCCGTTCCGGGCGGGGCAGAAGGGCTCCTCGGCCATGCCCCACAAACAAAATCCGATCATTTGCGAACGGGTCTCAGGCTTGGCGCGCGTTTTGCGCGGCAACGCCCTCGCGGCGATGGAGAACATCGCTCTGTGGCACGAACGGGACATCACGCATTCTTCAGTCGAGAGGATCATCTTCCCGGACAGCACCATCCTCCTTGATTACATGCTCCATTTGATGACCGGAGTCATTCGCGACCTTGTGGTCTACAAGGACCACATGAGGCAAAACCTCGAGAAGAGCCGGGGAATGGTTTTTTCTCAAGCGCTCCTCCTGAAACTTGTCCAGAAGGGGCTCACGCGGGAAGAGGGGTACGCGCTCGTTCAGAATGCGGCCAGGAAGGTTTGGTCGGACGAGGCGGCCGGCCTGCGCGAAGCGGTTCTGAGCGATCCGGGGCTGATGCGTCACTTGACCCCCAGCGAAGTCGAAAAAACGTTTGATTACGATTATCATCTGAAAAATGTTCCCGCGATTCTAAGGCGTGCCGATATTTATCGGGTGGCCCCGGGAAAAAAAACAAAACCACGGCGGAAGGCGTCCGTTTGACCCGGAGAATCCCCCTATGAAGCTCAATCACATTGAAACCGTCTGGCAGACCGAACTTCCGCTTCCGCTTGTCGGCCGCGGGAAAGTGCGCGACATCTACGAAGTCGGAAAAGACAAATTGCTGATCGTGACGACGGACCGCTTGAGCGCGTTTGACGTCATCCTGCCCAATCCGATTCCTTACAAGGGAAGGGTCCTCAACCAGATCTCCATTTTCTGGATGAAGCTTTTTTCGTCGCTGACCGAGCACCACTGGATCACCTCCGAAGTCGACGAGATGGGGCTATCCGGGGAACTCGTCGCTCAGTTCGGCCCCTTGCTCGAGGGGCGCAGCATGTTGGTCAAAAGGACGAAGCCCCTTGCGATCGAATGCGTCGTCCGCGGATACGTGACGGGCTCCGGATGGAAGGATTACCAGAAGACCGGAGCGATTTGCGGCCATCAGCTCGCGGCCGGCCTCCAACAATGCGAAAAACTTCCCGAGCCGATCTTTACGCCGGCGACCAAAGCGACGGTCGGCCATGACGAGAACATCGATCGCAAGACGGCCGCCGGAATTACCGGGGACAAATGGGCTAAGCGGGCCGAGGAGCTTGCTCTCGAACTTTATCGCAAGGGGGCCATCTACGCCGAGCAACGGGGGATCCTGATCGCCGACACGAAATTTGAGTTCGGCGTGCTCGACGACCAATTGATCCTTATCGACGAAGTTCTGACCCCCGACAGCTCGCGGTTTTGGCCCAAAGACCGTTACGAAACGGGGCACGATCAGCCCAGTTTCGACAAACAGATCGTGCGCAACTACCTGCTCGATCTCAAGTGGAACCAGAAGCCGCCGGCGCCTGAACTTCCGGTGGAAGTGGTCGACAAAACGAGCCAGGCCTACCTGGACGCTTACAAGCGGCTCGTCGGGAAGGATTTGCGGGAGGTCCGTATCCCCCCGAGCGCCGAATCGGATTACCAATAAACGAACCGGAGTCTTTCTCATGTTTAAAGCCAAAGTCAATGTCACGCTGAAGAAATCGGTCCTCGACCCGCAAGGCAAGACCGTCATGCACGCGCTCGATTCCCTGGGCTTCAAAGAGACCCGGGACGTGCGGGTCGGAAAGTACTTCGAAGTCTCTCTCGATTATTCGGATCGAAAAAAGGCGGAAGAGGCTCTGCGGTCCATGTGCGACCGCGTTCTCATCAACCCGGTGATCGAAGAGTACGTTTTCGACCTGCAGGCGGTTCCGTGAAGGCGGCGGTCATCGTTTTTCCCGGCTCCAACTGCGATACGGATTGCTTCCACGCCCTCCGGGACGTGGCCCGCATGTCCGTCGAGTACGTCTGGCACAAGGAGCGGAATTTGCCGCGCACCGATCTGGTCGTGCTTCCCGGCGGATTCAGCTACGGCGATTATCTGAGGACCGGCGCGGTGGCCCGGTTTTCCCCCGCGATGGAGGCGGTGGCCAAGCATGCCGCCGAAGGACGCCCGGTGATCGGCATTTGCAACGGCTTTCAGATCCTTCTCGAGGCGGGGCTCCTCCCGGGAGCGATGCTCCGGAATAAAACCCTGACGTTTGTTTGCCGCCACGTGTGGCTTCGTGTCGAAGACGCCGCCAATCCCTTTTGCCGGAAGATGCGTCAGGGCCAAAAGCTTTGCATCCCGATTGCTCACGGCGAAGGCAACTACTATTGCGATGATGAGACCCTAAAAAAACTCCGGGACGAATCCCGAATCGCTTTCCGGTACTGCTCGGAAGACGGGGAAGTTTCGGAAGCCTTCAACCCAAACGGCTCAAGGGATCACATTGCGGGTATTTTGAATGAAAAACGCAATGTGCTCGGGATGATGCCTCACCCGGAGCGCGCCAGCGAGTCGATCCTGGCCTCCGAAGACGGCCGACAAATTTGGGAGAGCCTTCTGTCATGACTGTGTCCCACGCCTCTGCGGCCATTACGCCCGAAATGATCGCCCGCCACGGCATTACGCCGGCCGAGTACCGCAAGATCGTCGGAATCCTCGGACGCGAACCGAATTTCACCGAACTCGGGATGTTCAGCGTCATGTGGAGCGAACATTGCTCGTACAAAAATTCAAAGCCCGTCCTCAAGACCTTCCCGACGAAAGGCCCGATGCTTCTTGTGCGTGCGGGCGAAGAGAATGCGGGGATCGTCGACATCGGCGACGGGCTCGTCGTCGTGTTCAAGATGGAGAGCCACAACCACCCCTC
>Ga0172379_10000781_pt1 | contig 74337 bp, 65 predicted proteins | sample GrowelOW334metaG_FD_119756 | JGI IMG/M metagenome (GOLD analysis project Ga0172379, IMG submission 119756) | Groundwater microbial communities from an aquifer near a municipal landfill in Southern Ontario, Canada - Groundwater well OW334 metaG | ecosystem: Environmental > Aquatic > Deep...
GAGAGATTTTTTTCAAAATTAGCGCCAGGGCTAATCTTGAAAAAATCATCAGCCATTTTTAAGGAGGTGGTGAATTACGGAACAATCAATTTTATGGAAGTCTAAAAAGTGTCCACACTATTGTTATGAGTACAAAACTTTTTTTAAAAATGGAAGTTCATCTGGTATCGAATGGAAAAAGGGAATAAATCTTGTAACTTTTCTTATGCTTAATGGCACCTACCCAACAAAAGGAAAAATCAAACAAACCGTAGCCGAACTTTCTCTAGAAAGATTAGCGGATTTTGCGCCATGGAATTTGATTATTCAAGGCAACAATATTGTTCTTATCGATCAAGATGACATAGGATGGCGGGTTAACGTAGACAAGAGCTTAAGGTTCATCAACGAGGTCATTGATCAAACATCGACACAGGGTATTTCAGACCTCTTTAAACAATACCGGAAAAGGCGGGTAAGAAAACTCAGGTAATATCAATTCAGGGGTAAGCAATGAAGAAAGTTTTTTTTAAAATAACTTTTATAGCGATGCTGCATCTCAATTGTGTTCAAGCCGCAAAAGTTGTGCCTGGCCGGCCATTTGGATTGGGCAATTTAGGCGACAGCTGTTGGCTTGCAGGAGGAACGCAAACTTTTCTTGCGGCCTGTTATAACGATCCAACCGTACGCGAGCTTATCCTCAAGCAGAGTCGTAACATCAAAAATCCCGATTCAATGACGTTGGCATTCCTTAATATGGTTGAATATCCTCGTGAAAAAGAAACTCGGGCATTCATACAAGAGATGTGGTGCCATGAAAAAGTACGGTCTCACAATTCGTGGGGCGGCGAGCCATCGTGGCTTTTACGCGAGATAAGAGATTTGTTATGGCATAAATTTTTTATTTTAGTTCCGAGTATGTTTGAGCGTCACGGCGCTGATGCAGTATTGAAAAAACAAGGTGAACTTTTTGCCATAACATTCAGCTCGCATCGGCACCGCGGGGCGTTTGTGCGTTATGGGAAACAGTGGTTTTTATGCAATGACGATCGAATAACAGCATTGCTCTATAACACGAATTACATCGTTTTCCGCGATGAGCCCAAAAAAACATTACGCAGATTCCTGGTAGTCAAGGATCCTCAATGGGGAGATATACAGTATGATTTTGATAATTATTATTTTATGTATGATCGCGGTAATGCATATTGCGTGAATGATATATGTCCCGAGTGTCATAAACCATATGGCCCACCATCGCAAGAAAAGTTTGATCCCAACACACATGTTATAGAACATTTGTCCTGTGGTCATTTTAGGCATGTAAAGTCTGATTTTTATTTGGGGCAAGAAGGATCTGAATACTGTTCACGCGAATTTGCTGATAAACAAGATCCAGAGCGATGTCCTTTATGCCCAAAGAGAGGCGAAGAAAGAAAACAGATGGAACCGGCTGCACCAACGCCCGCTGTTCCTGCTTATTCGCTCAAGAATTTTGCGCATGAGCTTCATGCATTTCAACAACAGGTTGCGCGACGGGTAGGATTGAAAGATTTGTCGCCAGAACAGAAACAAGCTCTTATTACTGCAGGTGGCAAAGCGTTTAAGGCTGCAATACAAGCTCGCATGTTTCAAGATATGCTTGCCTTCCAGGAATACAATCCAGCTTTCTCTGCAGGCTTTATATTGCCCCCACCGCTTCTAGCCCCGGCACGGGCATGGTGGCACTGTTCGGCGTGTACCTATCTCAACAATCCAGCGCGCACGCTATGCGAAATATGCGGGGCGGCAAAAAAATAGAATGCTTTGCTTTTAGGTGCCGTTGACTTCTTACGTCGTCCCCTCGAAAGAGGGGACCCAGCTTCTAGATTCCCGCTTTCGCGAGAATGACTTTATTGCTCGCGGGAATGACGTTGTTGCTCGAGCGAATGACGTTATATGCACCAGCAGGGACCGCATGACTGAAGGCCGGGAGAAAACCCGGCCTTCGTGTTGTTGGTCGTTGTGAAAAAGCTTAGAAGCGTACGACAAATCCACCTTGGTAGTCGCTGTCGCGGAATACGTTCTGACCGGCAAATGTTGAGCTTGCGCTGGCATAGAGCTCAAAGTATGTGCTGGCTTGATACGAAATTTCGCCACGGAGCTTGTGTGAGATTGCCTCGGTGTGCTTGCGAGCTAGGCCGTTGTCGAGAGGACGAGGATCGTCAACCCATGCACCACCAACTAAATGTTGTCCAGCAAACGACTGCATCGCGCTGCGTTTATAGGTCAGATGATCTTCTGTCTTGTAGTAGAATTCATATCCAAATACCGTGCGAATATCACTCGTTTTTGGATGGAAGAAGTTGAAATCAAGTCGACCTACAAAATAACCCCAGTCAACGTCAGCATCGACACGAGGACCAAAGTTCTTGATTTGTGCACCTTGAAATGCTGCCATGCGATGCTCAGTTGCTTCGATAACAAATGAGTAATACGCATCCAGCTTCATGTTGATCCACTTAGCTGGTTGGTAGGCAATCATGCCACCGACTTTAACTTCCCAGTGATCGCCATTGCCTGACATGGTGTTATAAGGATTGCCAAATTGATCTCTGGTTCCACCTGTTGGAACGCGTGTACCAACAAACAGCTCGCCGATCCATTCTTTGTTGAAGGTGTGTTCGTAGAACAGATCTACGTCGATGTCACCCAGCATACGACGTTTGCTGGTTGCCATTTCAAAGCCTTGGCTAGCCAAGAAGCTAATTGGATCTTCTTTGTACAGTTGCAAGCGCTTTTCGATCTGCTGGGAAATTGTATCTGCGCCTTGGATAAAATTATCAGGAGCAGCTCCAGCAATATCACGGCCAAGAACCAACCAAAGATTCAACAATTGATCCTGGGTAAGGCCACTATAATTCTTCGTTGGCTGAACAATTGGAGGTACCGCCGTAAATGGATAAGCGTCAAAAAAGCCAATCCCTTTAAACTGTTCATTGGTAGATGGTTTCACAAAATCTTGAGTTGTGACCACACCATTTTCGCTCAATGTCAATGGCCCCGTGCGCTCTGGTTGTGTCACAGTCATTGGATCCAATGGAACATAAGTTGTAGCATCATAAGCGAGGCGTCTGCTTGAGTTTGGAATCACTGAAGACTGTATTACTCCGGCACTTGGTTTTATAGTCTGGCCAACACCAATTGTTACTGGTTCAACCAACGGTTGCACAGAATCTAATAGGTTCTCGCTTAATGGTTGATTTGCAAAGTATGTAAGGCCATCAATCGGGTCCCTTAGCACAAGCGCTGGATTACCTATGCTATCAAGCGGCAGCCCTGCAATAAGGGCCATATTATACGCCTTAGCCGCAACAGTGGTACTAGCATCGCCCATTTGAAATAGCTGCGATGTTACAAACAATTCCTCTGGATCTTCATACTCATCATCAAGATCCTTGCGCTCCATCTCTATGCTGCGAAATGGAACAGTAGCACGCATACCAATGCGGCCTTTGCCTTTCCACACTTCGCAATCAAAACGGCCTCCAGTGGTGATACCCCATTCCCAATATTCAACGCGGGGATGAATCTGGACGATATTGAGCCATGGGCTATAGTTCTCAGATGTCATGTCGATGTGAGAACCTGGAAATATTTCATTGAGCGTGAAATCTGCTTTGTTGAAAATCAATGCTGAAAGTGGATGTTTTTTTGTACCGTGTTTGAGGAAGACAGAGTTTGCTTCCTTGGCATGCAATGCCGTCCAGTAATTAACATTGCACTTTGTATCATTGTGCAGTTTTTCAAACGTATAACGGATCGGTCCGCGTTCAGCGATCCAAGGGGTTCGCATTTCTGTTGCGGCGGCTGAGCCCACAACAAGCACCCCGAGAAACGCTAACTTCTTACAAGTTCTTTTCATGTATCACTCCCTTTATAATACTTCCTCCGAAGAATAGTGGGTGCACCAGACCTTTCCGATGCACCCTTTATCTCCTTATCTAATAATTGCGTAAGCTTGAGCCAATCCATTGACACCAACGGTTGCACCGAGCGTTCCATTTGCAATTGCAGGTGCAAACGATTGACTTACTGAAACCTGCTCGAGCGCTATAGTCTCTGAACGAACAGTCTGTAGGCCATAGTAAGTAACCCCGTTGGCAGCAGTAGTTGAATACTTAGATTGATTTGTTGCATAGCCAACAAGATTGGTAAGCTGGGTTTCGCCAAAACATGCCATTCTATTATTCTGCAGTGGCGAAGAAGCAAAGGTTGCAAGCGCAATCGATGGAAGACCTAATGCTCTGAATGCAAGTGCATTATAGAAATATGTCTGATTCCCGTTATACCATCTACCCGATGTACGATACTTGAAATCACCAAGATCTCTACCGGCACCTTGACGATCAAGAAGTAATGGCGCAGATGCTAGGAGCGAGTAGTAGCAAACCATATTAGGCGCAAACTTGACAGCACCAGCAGTTAGATTCTGATTTGCTCCGCCCAAATCTCCAACACCGGCATAATCCCAAATGTTGACGAAAATTGGATTGGTTGCCGTTGCGGTGCTTGGAACCCACAGAATGTTACCGCCGCCACGTACCTCAGAGTAATCTGGACCATTGAGACCGAGCTCATAGTACTCTGACACCGGTCCAATTGCCATCAGTGAAGCTAGATCAGAAGAACCATTGTAGATGTTGTTATGCGAGAAGGTTCCTTCGGTAGCGTTAATAACGATTCTGTTAACGTTGTTGAGGGCTTGTACCTGCCACTCACCATCCCATGGGGTGGTGCCTGGGGTAAAGACTGGGCATGTGTATGTTGTTGCACCAACCGTTACCGATTCTCTCTGTACAACACCATTAACATCGGTGACGGGATTGTTGGCAAGAACAGCCGTACTGCCATTTGGATTGCCGTACTTGTTGATGACACCAGCTGCAAGACCAAGGAAGCCTTCACGATCAATATGCATCAACGCGCTTGGACCGTTGAGTGCCAAGCTGAAGGTAATAGAGTGATCACTCCCATAATAGGTTGGGTTACCAATTTGGAATGCACCGCCTGCCACGTTCTGATCACCAATGAACCATGATGCTTGACGTTGAATACTAACCGTCAGTGCTGTTGTCTTGGTTAACGAATCGGTTTCAACACCAACAAATGAGTTGCCGTTGACTACCATCTGGGCGTTTTTGTTCAACCAGATTTGGCCTTGACCCAAAATCTTAATGCGATCACGTGCTGCAGGGGCCGTGTTGTTACCAGCATTGTCGTTGTTCTTGGCATCGGTATATGGAATGAAGGTTGAACCTTGGGTCGCGCCTTCAAAGATCAGTTGCGATTGATCATTGAAATAGAGGACCAAGCCGCCAGTTGGATTATCAGGCAGTCTGAGTGTTGATCCCTCTTCAAAGATCAGTTTGACCTTGCCACCGAATGCAATCTCTTGACGAACAGCACCTTGACCAAAGCTGCTCAAATCAAGTTCACCATACGCTGGAATACGAATTTCGTATGGCATTTCTGAGAAGAAGGTTAAACGATGTGCATCAAACCCTGGTTCGTCTGGGTTGCCAAACTTATCGGTAGCAATCAACGCTTGTCGATCGGTAACGAGCAGGTTGTTGTTGACATCAACGGTACCATCACCAAGAGGACAAATCGTTACATAGTCTTTGCCGAGCAAATTCCATGCGCTATTGGAAAGTTCATTCCAGTTTCTGCTGCCAAGACCAATGCGTCCGCCGAACTCAACAAAGAGTACCGCATGCGCACCTTCACTAATAAAGTGATCGGCAACAGGATGGAAGAATCCACCAAGTCCGGTTGTGCCGGCTGTCGATGCAACTGAGGTAAATTCACGTACGCGTGCTGCAATCGCTCGTACGCCATCGCCGGAGACATCAAGCGCAAATGGGTCGGACATCGTTGCGCCGGCAACGTGGAACTGCGTTACATCATCACCAGGACCAATGTAGAGCAGATCTTGTGGACGAGGAGCTGGTGTTCCAACACTCTCGGTTGCACGGATCAACCACTCAAGTGTGTTGGATATAGCTGATCTTGTTGCTTTAGGCAGCGTATTCTCAGAACGAACAGGAAGCATGTTCTTATAACGCCAGCCAACAGTTACTTCTTCAGCACCTGAGACATCGTTGTAGAAGGTGTTAGTAATGTTACGATCGGTGTTTTCAAAGCTCAAGCGTACATAGCCATCTGTTTCAGTGCGACGCGCTGCAAACATGGTTGTTGTGATGTTGTATGATTGCACGCCATAGCCGTAGAGCTTGTTATCGAAAGTTACTTGATCGTGAGGAAGATCAACAATACCGGTAAGCCAGCAGACGCGGTTAGTACCATCGGCATCGTAATCATTCCAAATGCGCTGAGCAATAAAGGTCGAGAAGACCGATTGGTTTGGAATGCTTGTACGTGCAAATGGAGCTAATTGACTCTCTGGACGTGTAATGGTGATCTTGCCGCCGTGTTTGACAAATACAACGCCACTATCATCATCGGTTACTGCCGGTGTTGCAACGGTCTTGCCAAACAGATCAAATGCACCGAAGCATATAATGCTGCCATCAATCGATACTACCGCAGGAGGCAGATGCGCAAGTGCGTCAATATCGAAGAGTTCGGTAGTAAATGATGCTCTTGCTGAACCGTCATAAATTGGTTCGCCTGGGAACACATATGGATAGCAATAGGGGAAGGTCGCTGAATTACCGCGAGGTGCATAATATCCTTCAATAGGATCTAATCTTACCTGGGTATACTTTGTATCAGCTGGCCAGCCAATAGTCATATTGCAAACTGAGTCAATATCACGATGACCAAAACCAATGATGTCTTCTATAGTTGCACTGTTCAACTCAGAGAATTTGATTGGCAATGCAAATAGAAGCAAGTGATGAGCACGTTGCTTGCTGATATACGCTGTTTTTGCTGGTTCGGCCAAACGATCAATAATTGCCTGCACATCTGGATGGAATTGATTACCGTTTTGCATTGAAAGCGTTACGGTTGCCGAAAGCTCCATGAAGCCGCCATTAGCTGCATTATGTTTGAACACGTCGACCGAGCAGCTATTGGTTGCATAGTTGAAGCTATTGTCATACATGCGTGACATTAAGCTACCGCACAAGAAGATACGACCATGTCCGGTAAGCATGGTATCAAGTGGATCACCATGATCAAAGAACTTGAATACCGATTCGTTGTCGCCTGTACGACCTGGAACTCCAAAGTTATCTTTAACTACAAAGCGTACACCTGAAGCATTGAGCGATTCTTGCAATTCAAGTGTCGAATTGTAGAAACGAATTTCTGGGAGACGATAACGATCTGGATCGGATTGCGTATTGACCATGGTTGAGCCAATATGCTCACGCGCAAAATACAAACGCTCACCACCCGTTACGCCTGGATCTGAGTTGACGAAAGGGATTCCATCAACTTTTTTTGTTCCGTCAGAGTGTCGGACGACAAAATCAGTAAATGAGGCAAAGTTGTTGAAGAATAATGTTGGCGAATTGTAACGCGTGTAAATAACGGTGGTAAGTAGTGGGCGATTAATCACCGTACCATCATCAAAAATTGGTGTACCATCGCCAAGAATTTCTTCACCACGATAGTTCAGCAGAATGCTTGCAGCATTAATAACACCTGTTGTGTCACCTTCAGCACCAGCCTTGAATGACATTGGAAGTGCTGTAGTAAATGCATGCAACGGACCTTCGACATCAAGGACGTGAAGACCCTCGCCGCCGCTTGTCGTATCAGCATTGGTTGAAAGGCGATAACCATCGTAGGTTCCAGTGCCAAGAGCAAGAATAGCTGTCCAATCTAACGTTGGATCATTCAGCAACGTTTCGGTGTTTGTACCAAAGAGGTTATTGATAAAGCCATAACGTGATGAAGCAGAGGCACGCAGATAAAGAGTGCCATTACCCGTTGCGTTTATATACGCCATAGTAGGATCGCCAAGCGAATGCGTATATGGGTCAGCAGCGGTGAATATACTGACAGGCCATTCTCCACCAACTTCTCGGCTTGGGTTACCGTCTACAAAGAGGGCGGTATCAAGACCATCAACAATAAAGGCTGCTGGATTACGGCTCTTGAGAAGGCCAGGAGTAGGAACAATGCCTTCTTCATAATCATGCCATGCAAGAGGATCGACAAGGTTGGTTGTACCGGCAACATAGTCAACAAAGACATTGTTGGCTATATCCATTTGGCCATTAACACCAAGAATGAAGCCTTTGCGTACGTTGATGAGTTTGTTGGCAGCATTTGTTGGCGCAAAGTCATAGCCCCAACCGAGTGGAGCACCCGTACCATCGATGTTATACAAATCCCAATATGGATCGGACATCAATTTACCATGACTTGCAACATCGCTAACCGCAAGGAGACCACGGCGATCTGCTTCAGTAGCACCCATATCTGAGGCCAAAATACGCATAAACGCTTCATCACCAGCAGGCAGGGTCAGGTCATATCGAGGATCAATGGGAGACAGTACCGAAGGCCAATCAAGACCGCTGATGGTTGCTGGATCAAAGTCACTAACGAAATGTCCGGCAATCATGATCGAGCCATCATTGAACGGGAATTTTATTTTCTGTCCATCGAGATATTCATAAGCACCACGTACGAACAGGACCATACGGCCAGTTCCGGCGTTTCCGGTATCAAAATCCATGGAACCGTAACCTGCTTCACCTGTACCATCCATAGAAAGATACGTAATGAAGGAGTTTGGACCAACTTCGATCAAGAGTCGTTGCGCTTCTGCAACAGTAGGATCAACACGACGGAAGAGCACTTTGGTATCAATTTCGTCTACTTGATCCATGCAAATAAAGACGCGGGTACCACCAGCTGCATGCGATGGCATATCAATAAACGGATAATCCGCATCTTCCACGCTGACATATGGAGTCGAATAATCTACTTGGCCGTTGAACTTCACCGATGTGCCATCAGTCATATAGAAAATAACTTCACCAGCACCGGCAAACGTTACGATAAGGTCTTGGCCCTCAATCGTTTCTGCTTCCTCACCATTGGTTCTGGTAACGGTCTTGCCGCGGAATTCGAGGTTATGCAGAACATTGACGGTAATTGTTCGAGCTATTGCAGTCTTGAAATAAACCTGCGAAACGCCAGCTTCTGCAAGAGGAGTTCCCGTCGTAACGGTGTTGACGGCATCAAAATATGGTTCGATAACAACATCTTCAGCGATATTGATCGTCATATCTACAGTTGATGCATCCAAAACGACATTACCATTAACCTTAAGTGAGCATGATATAGGATTTCCCAAGGCATCAAGTTGTTGCGCAGCACCAGGAGCTGATGGATAGCTTGACCACAAAGAACCATAGACGTTCAATGTTGGGTTAAGTGCTGTTGAAGTAAATGGTCTATTGTATGATACGCTTGGCGCATCAACAGCAACATAATCTTGATTAAGGTAAACGCCGCCCGTAGTTGCAAAATCGTACGTCCAGGTGTGCGTAATTTCTGGGTGGTCTGGGTTAGTATAAGTATATGAATGTGTTTCAAGACCTGTACCAACGGGAGCCCAATCATATGCACCGGCGTGCATGAATGGCAATCCCGCCAGCACTGCACACATCAGTATGCGTCTGAGGTTTTGCTTCATAATGTTCTCTCCTTTTGAGAAAAAACCGACAACAACTCACGCAAATTATTTGCTGTTAGCATTGCACCATCCTTCCGAACGCTCCCTCCTTTCTGCATATGCTCACAATCACGTATTAAACAATCTTACATTCACACGTAGTAACAAAACATTGGTGCGAAAAAGCTGCGGCATCCGGTATGCCGCCCATGGATTTGTGCGCAGAGAAATTGGTGGGTGATAACTATGTTCAGCGAACGCTGAAGTGAGGTATTCAAGATGACTCTCCTTTCACCTAACCGCTCTCCACATCACCTTTCTCATCCAACATTAGCGCCTGCAGGCCAAATGTCAAGGCCGCTCAGGCTGTGCTTTGTGCGTACACGGCGCGGATCTTTAATGTGTAATAAAAACAGAGGATGGTTGTAAAGATTTTAGAAAAATCATCTCTTAAGAATTTGGCGCCATTGTTTTTCTAATATCGTTCCGAATAAAAACGAAAAAATTAGTAACCGCTTGAGATGTTTTTGCCAACATTTCCTGCCACCAAGAATTTGATTCCGTTCTCCGCGGAAGTTGTTCAACAACAGGTTGTTGTTTGCATGCATAATGGCAACAACGCTGCTTTAAAAGCTCAAAGTGATGCTCAAAACGGTCCTTGACCCGCACATCATCTGTCAAAATCACATTTTCCTGATTTTTTTCATTTGCAGACTTAGTCCAATTAAATGATCCGGTCCATACCTTATTATCAATGACGGCAAATTTGTTGTGCATCAATGGCTGGTGGAATGAGCGCCGCTGTGACTTGTCGTTGCCAAAAACAAAGAGATCAACATTGCCCGTTTTGAGCAACTGCCCTTTACCGTAACTTCCTTCCATGCTCGATGGATCAACAATCACCTGGACAGCAACGCCACGTTTTTTTGCACATACCAATGCCTCTGCTATGTTTTTGTCTGTAATCATATAAATAGCGGCATAAATTTTTGTGTGAGACTCATTAATGAGTTGGACAAGCCGCGAAGCCGGACGGTCATCAGGTGAGAAAAAAACCTCGGTTATGCCAAAGGCTGCTAAGAAGGTTAACCCGATCATACTTACAAACATCAGTAGCCCGCGCATGCGCCAATCTCCATTACTCCCTCATGATGTATTGAATTTTTCCATCAAGACCCGTATGGTGTACTGAGTAGCAGCAGGCAGTCAGGAGTCTGCTCCCAGTAAAAAAAAGGAAAGGATACGCTAATGAGGAAGTCATGGGGCATAGTGTACGCGCTGATGCTCTTCTTGCCAATACTTCTTGGAATCGGGGTAACACGCGCAGGCGATGTTGAAGCACTTCAAGGTCTTTACAAAAGAATTGCTGAAGGCTTGATTAGCATCCGTAAAGAATACCCGCAATGTCAGACCAAAATCTATTCCATGCTCGATCAACTTGATAAGCTTTATTCAATTGCCAAAAATGATGGCCAAAAAAATCAATCACTTGAGAAAAGATTTCAGGAAAAAGTCACCGAAAATACCACAATCAAAAATGAACTTTCACAAATCAAAGGCGATATGCACAACGTGCGAAAATCTCTTGAAACGGCAAAAAGTAGTTTAGATCAAAAACTTGAAGAAGATCGGACGCGCATTCAAAGCATGACGCAAGAACGATCAACACTCCTCAATAAAATCGCCCAGCTTGAAGCGCAGCTTGGAACCAAAAAACATTCACTCGATCAAAAGAATGAACTCGTTGCGATGGATGATCAAAAAATCGAAGAATCTCATCCCAGTTTAAGTCGCATTTCCACTTCTGAACCCATTTCTCCCCCCTGATCTCTGACCACTTTAAAATTGATATCATCTGAGAGCATATATTCTAATTGGGCTGAGAAATCTTTTTGGAAATCAAGACTTTTTTGTAATCGTGCATGCAATTGATCACCAAGGTCAACAGATATTGAACCCTTGAGTTTACCTTGGCCATCAACGTCATTCAGGTTTGGTGTGATTTGCACATATTTAAATGTTTTACTAATTTTGTCTAACCATCCATATTTTGAACTTTTGACATTGTTGAACAAAAATACATTTAAATTATTAAGCACCATCGTTGCCAGGGAAGCTTGCAATGATGCATCTTCTGAACCGGAAAGAAGTAACCCAATAATCTGTTCTTCTGCCAAATCTGGAGTTGCCTCAAGAACCACATTCGGCTTTTGCTGTGACCCGGTGAGTTGCAGCGTAATAAGATATTTCCCGATACGACTTTTTGCGACTAAATCAATCAGGGGATCATGAGTACGATCAGCAAGAAATTGAATTTTGCCACGTTCTATATTTAGAGTGTTCCGGAAAAATTTAATTACACCACTATCAAGGCTGATACGCCCAACTACCGATGGTGGGGCATACAATTCAGAGGAAGGGGCACTTTGTATATGCATATCAAAAGAAGCTTTTGTTTCGATAGTATCAGTTTTTGCCTGAACCGGTTTTTCACTTAAAACTCGGATATCAAGCGCCAGAGGCGGAAGCATTCCCATCCCACCAATTGGCCCGTACAGGCTGGAAGATTCTCCCTCTGCAAAAAAAGTATCTTTCAAAAGTGATCGCTTAAGAACAACGGTTCCAAATAGCTTCAGCACAGATGCGCGTGTTTTATTTAAGAGAAGCGTTCCGTAAGCCACACCATAAAAATCTCTCCCCCAGTTAATCAGAAGATTGTTCAAGGTCAGCGGAACATGCACTATTTTAAGAGTCCAATCATCTTCGCATGCAATCACAGCGCGTGGGCACGTAACTGATCCCTTGCTGAGCAGTATTTCTGGATGATCAAGCAACACTGCTTTTTTTGTAAAATTCACGATAAAAGGAATAGACGCATTGTTAATAAGATTGTAATACCCAGGAACAAAAAAGCGTCCCGATTTTAATCTTATTTTTCCACGTATGGAGTTGGCAACATTTTTTTGATCAATCATGAGGTCAAAAACACAGTTGCTATTCATCAATCGTCGCCGCCATCGCAGATCCAAAAAAGATCGTATCAGTGGCCAACGCACAAAACCCTGAATTATTGTCGGATCATTTTTGCCAGAAACAAGATGAACAAGATCTTTGTTCTCTCGGCGATATAAAAGCTCTTTACAAAAAATACGCGGGGTCACCGCTGCGCGCATCAAAAAATTTCCATTGAGAATATTGCCCTTCACCCTTAACTCACCATCATGAAGCGTAAGGCATCCATGATACTGTCGCTTCTTGCCCTGCAAAGACTTTTGAAACTCTATGTTATATAGACCACGCAGTCCGGAAGAGTTGCACGAACACTTGAGCGAACAAGCATGTGGCTCAAGTGTTGGCATCCACGAAAGTCCCGTATCCGCAAGCACGAGGGAACTCGTATTGGTCACGGTAAGTGAGCCACATTTTTTAAGAACATCGCCTTCAATCATTCCCGACAATTGCACACGTGGAGAATGTTCAATATGCACCGATGACTTCAGATGGCACATATCGCCCGTAATATTTTCCAAAGCAATACGCTGACACGCATAACGATCCCATGTCAGATTCGAGATAATCAAAGAACCAGATATCGGGTATTCTTGACGCTCAGTCTCAAGCGTTAGATCAATGGCACATTGCCCCCCACATGCTATTTTTTTTGAGGCATCACCATTAAACCATGTATACACATTGGCAACCGAAGGCACATCACAACCGCCCTTAAGCGTAAGAACTGTAGAAGGAGTTCCGGCAAGCTTCAAATTAAGCCCATGCGCCTCATTATGCACGGCAAGAGAAATTAGCCCCTTGTGCCACATTGCCTGCACCGTTGAAATCGTCTGTGCATCGAGCAACGGAAACATTACCCGCAAAGACGTTTGCATATGCCACAAGTTAGTCTTTGGATCTTTGTAGCAATCAAAGGAACCGTCAGCGCTTTTGATTACCATTCGCTCGTTGCATGCTACATCGGCACCACCAGGAACTACAGTGCCATGCCAGGCAACAGAGCCAGCACCACGGATGTAATCATTTTTGCAAAAGCATATTTTCCCCGGCAGATGTATGACGCATTTTTTAAGCCCTGATAAAGCATGGTGCCGTACCACAACATCAAGGTCACAGGAATTGATCGTGATTGCCTGAGGAGAAATTTCAAATGATGATGATTTGGTCGCAAAGATATTACCAAGATGATCAAAAAGATCTGATCCATTTTTGTGATACGAGGTAGAAGCCTTAATGTTGTTAAACGTAAGATGAAGCGAAATCTTACGTTTCATTAAAAGATCAAAGAATGAAACATGCACCAAACACTCATCAAACTTCCACACATACTCTTTGTGATGTGCAGGTTTCACTACCCCCCTCTTAAAAAGCATGTTAAGTGAAAAGAAATTCACCTTAACATCATCAAATTTAATGTGTGCATCCCATGATTGCTCAAGAAATGATATTAGTCTGGTGCCAACAAACGTCTTGACGGCTGTCGACGTTTGTAACATCCAGAGCGAAAGAATAAGACCACCTATAAATGCAGTCATCACCCGCGTAACAACTTTAAACATGATGTATGCAACCTGAAATTATTACGAAGCCAATAGAGCCCACTGACTCGATTCGTACAAATACTTCCTTAAGTAGGATACCTGAGAGACCGTGCAAGTTAAAGCGCCCATCCTTCTTTTGTTAATAGTGCTCATATAAAGCGCCCCGGCGGATATTTTACCATTAGGAAATATTTTTATCCCGTATACGCCAGGGGCAACCGAAGGGAACGTTGCAACACTCGTAATTGGAGCCGTTGGATCTCCAGGAGGCCCATACACCGACGGTAGATAGCCGCAACAGATGCATTGTGGCATGACATAATGGGTGGCATTATACCGGTAGGAATTTGCCGTCAGGGTTAGCGTAAGACTCTGCACTCGCTGGGTCACCATCGCTCGCTGCTGTAAATACCGCAGGGTTATATCAAGCTTTTCAAGTTCTTGTACAACCATCTGCCGATCATAATCAAGGAACATCGGGAAGGAGATTGTACATAAGATGGTGACGATGGTAAGCACTAAGACCATTTCAAGGATGGTGAAAGCATACATCCACTTATCAAACATGCTTCTCCGATAAATACGACAATGCAGCACGAATAAGCTGATCAATTGGGTAATTTTGCCCCGTATATTTTTCAGCAACATATTGCGTCGCCTTAATAACTTCCGGTTTTGAATAATTTAATGACGTTAATACCTCACTCAGCTGTTGCCATTGCACAAAGCTTTGCTGCTTTTCGACCGCAAGTTCGCCGCTATTAATAAGCTTTTGTACCTTGCTCCTGAGCTCAACAATAAGCTGTTCAGCTTTTTTGCTTCCAATCCCATTAAGATTACTCAGAGCCGAATCACTTCCAGCAGTAATCATTTCTAAAAATTCAGAAGCCGATACCTGCGACAAAATCGTCATCGCTATTGAGGGACCGATTTTGGGACAATTGATAATCAAAAGAAATACTTTGCGCTCAATTTCTGTAACAAAACCGTAAACACTTGGGCCATTCTCCTGGTTCCAATGAAGATACGTATGCAGGCGAATATCGGCATCGGGAACATAATTACGGGCCTGAGGAACGTGCACAGCAAATCCAATTCCTCCAACAGCAACCGTTATCGTTTTGTCGTGTACGCCAACAATTTTACCTTGTAAGAAATCCAGCATCTTGATCCTTTGTGTAATGCACTGCACTTCGTCTGATATTTTTAACGTAGCATGGAAATCATTATCATACATTGAACACAAGCGCACACAAAAAAGGCCGGCTATTACACCGGCCAACAAAATTATTACTCTTTACGCGTAAGATCTATTTTCTTTGTTCAGATTCTGGAAGCTTCTTGTAGAATCCTTCATATTCTCTAAGTTTCGAAATAAATTCGCCAATTTTTTTCTCTTGTTCCACAAGTGAGTTCCAAAGCTCAACGCATTCATCACGAAAATTTTTATCGGGATTACTTGCTAATCCTACTAATATTTTAGTTGCCTTGCGAGCCTCTTTTCTGTAATCGAGATAAGCAGTCCACCATGTATGCCAAGCTCCGTATTCAACTATATTATCAATATCCGGAAAATTACTTACCACTAAAGAAAGAGAGTTCCGTATATCACGCGCCTGGTTGAATAAATATTGGTTGTGATAGCAACAAAAATACCCACCCTTATATACGGCACCAGCAAGCGCCCCACCAACAAGCACTGATAAGTGCGGAATAACCGACCCACCTAAAAAATAATAAGAAGGAATATAGGGAACGCAAGAAAGACCTGCTCCATACACAGCACCCCACCCTACATTTTGGGTAAATCCAGAAGCCAAAGAAGAAATTTTAGAACAACGTCTTTTTAGATTTGACCATGTTCTGGCTACTCTTGACCAGATGGTTTGATGTTTCCGGTCAAGTGCCTCTTCCTTTTTCAACCAATTATAAATTGCTGCTATATTTCCTGGCTTATTGAGTTCACATACAAGCGCAGGATTTGATGTGCCAAAACCATGCGCAGTAACCACTGGTTGCTCGGCCCTGCATGTATACACACCTACAAAAGATTCTATCAGAATAAAAATAGCTAACAGATTTTTAGCAATACTACGTTTCATGATTAACCCCCAAATACTTTAAAACAACGATATATAAACAAGACTACCCAAACGAAAACAATGGCGCAAACGCCAAAGTTATTCCTACTTGCATTTAATTTCAGCATGAAACATAAGAAGCTGTTTTGGATGGAAAAATGTCGTTTTTTTAAGAACAGACCCAAGTTCTTTTTTCACAAATTTTGAAAAATATGCGAAGTTAACCTTCCCAGCCTTCTCCCATTTCTAAAAAAGGAGGATTATTCATGGTCATGAATGCTTCAAAAGGCGACATTTTCGCCAGCAGCTCTGGCTCAATGGTACTTTTTGATGGTACGTCATGCGCTGGTAAAACAAGTATTTGTAAGCTAATTGAGAGCTCTGTTAATGTGCCCTATCATTACGTTGCTCTCGACGACTTTATAACTGAAATTTTTGAAGAACAAAAACGGAATCCCCGCCCTACACACGAATTTGTTGCAACGTGTAACAAACACACTGAATTAATGTATATGCACATCGATGCCATGGTAACTAAGGGAAACAACGTCTTGTGTGACACAACACTCACCTGTCTTGAGGATGCTACCAGCACCCATAGATGGTTTAGCATTATTAATAACATTAATAATTTCTTGATATTAGTGTATTGCCCTTTTGATACCGTGGTTAGACGGCTTCAACAACGCAACTACAACGCCCGCATACACAATCAACCCCGCAACTCACGAATTGCTTCTGTTGTATTGCGTCAATTCGTCGCAATGTTCAAGGCTCATTCATATAGGCACGGTTTGGTTATCGATGAACTTTCACGGCACCAAATCGAAAAGGCTTTTGACCTTATACGTGATGACTTTTCAGATGGCAAAAATTTTCAAGAACTCAGGCAAGAAATTATGGGCAAGCTTGGGCTATTTGATCACAACAAAGTATTTATCGCACCAAGGCTGTTTTATAACCATGTTATCAACACCAATCTTTATCCCGTTGAACAATGCGTCAAGCTTGTTGCAGAGCATCTGGCTTTTCGTACAAAATCAAATTAAATGAGCTTGTACGCCAAAAGCCAGACGCCACTATAAAAAGAATAACCTATTTTTAACGACGGGACGGTGCGCCCACTCTTTGCTGTATGGCATAGAGTACTAACCCTACTCCAAGTAACGCAACAAGCGGCATTACTGCCATCGAACGCTCCCAGAGATTTGTACCTATCGCCATCCAAATGTAATAAAATGTTATTGACGCCGATCCAAGACCAACCAAAGTTATCAACACTTGAAGATAATTTTGTTTTCTGAGGTAAAACAGAAGCAAGGCAACAAGAGTGAGTGTCAACGCGCTGCAGATACCAATGTTTGCAAGGGCCATGAGAACGTACTTATTGGTAACCGCCACCAGGAATAGCCACAACACAATGCCATAAACCAAACCTGCTATCGTTGGGCGACCCCACGCATTTGTCTTGGTCAACGCGCCACCACCAATAATCACCTTCTGACGAGCAAGCGTAAAAATATTGGTAATATTTGCCAGTGACGTGCCAAAAATTGTGCCACAGTAACAGAGAAAGATTGACCCAACAATAACGGTCGAAATAAACGAAGTCATCGCCGCTGAAAGTTTCATAAAACCAGGGAACGCTAAAACTCCAAATGCAGTAAGATTGCCCGAACCCATAATGTGAATCAAACTCAGATGAAAGAACATATAGGTCACCGTTACCAAACCAAACGCAGTAAGAGCAACCTTGCCCACCTGCCGCGGTCCTCCTTCAAGAAGGTGGCCGATGCTGCAACAAGCCTCAAAGCCCCAATAGGCGAATAGTGCACTTGGAATCGCCAAACAGAGTCCGGAAAATTGAGCATGACCATAGGTAACAGCAAAAGGATTCCAATACCACGCCAATAAACCAACAACAAAGAACAATGGCAAAAGCTTGAAAATCGTAATAGTGCTTTGGAGCTTACTAATAACTCCAAGAGCCAAAAGATTAAGCGCGGTAAAAAACGCAACAACAAGAGCATCAAATAAATGCGGGTGTTGTGTAATAATTTCAATATTAATGCTTGATGCCAAATCGTTTCGCAGCGATGCAGTAATTGCCGCCGCCGTAGCTAAATAACCAAGCATGTAACACCATTGCGCCACAAACCCCATTACCTTATTGATACCCTGTGAACAATAATTGTAAAAACCACCCTCACCTGGAAAAACGCGTGACGCCTGTACAACGCCCCACACGATAGGAAACATTAAAAGTGATACTAACGGCCAAATCAGAAATCCTACATCACCAGCGAGCTCGGTTATACGCTGGGGACCGGCAAAAATACCCGCTCCAATAATAATGTTGATGCTCATCAACACTGCGGCCCAAAAAGACATTTTAGCTTTGCTCTCCACGATAGTTCCTTCACCTAAACGTAACCAAAAAATACATACAATAATCTACATACAATGGGGCAACCCTACTCTTTATCCATCATCTTGAAAAATTATCGGACTATGTTAGCATTAATGTTGCGTTTTTCAAATATACTGTTCAGTACATTGAATGCGCTAATGGATATTAGGAAAAAAAGCGGTTTAACCATTTATTAAGAGGATACCAAGGATTATGGATACCATGACCAAGAATATGCTCACCGGATCGGCGCTTCTTGCTTCGTTGATGCTTACAACCGGCTGCGATCTTTTCAAGAAAAAAGATACGCTTGCGCCACAAGCTACCGAAACTTCAGCTAAATCTGGAATATCACTCTGCTCAATTAACGGAGAGTCTGCTATCACCGAAGGCGAATACAAACGCAACCTGGGCCAAATGCTTCAAGCAAATCCTTATTTTAAAGGCGCTTCTGCTGAATCACTTCCTAATGAATTGAAACGTCGCTTCCTCGAGCAACTTGCAATGCAAGCCGTCATCGAAAAGTTTTCTGATCAAAATGGCATTGAAAACGATCCAGAATTCATCAAGATTTACGGTGAACTCAAAGACCAAGTGAAACGTTCTATCAAAGTACAGCTCTTTGAGAAAAGAATTTATGATGGCATCAAGGTAGCTGATAACGATATCACCAAATATTACACTGAAAACAAAGATCGCTTCGTCAAAGTAGCTGGCGGCGTTCTTGCAATGGGTGTTCGTTTTGAAAACGAAGCACAAGCAAATGCTTTTTTAGCCAAAGCAAAACAGAATGTCGAGGACTTTGAAAAAGTTGCTAAAGCAGACAAAGCCGGCAAGTTTAGAGACTTCGGCCGAGTAAGCAAAGAAGTCCGTGGCGGGTTCCAAATGGAAGTCGTGCCTACACCAATTAAGGACAGCGTCCTTGGTATGACCAAGCTGCCAAGTGTTGATAAAATTAAAACAGGCAAAGAATTCTGGGTTGTCAAAGCTTGGGATAAAAAAGACACGGTTCTTTTCGCTGTTGATGAAGTTAAGACTCACATCGAGGCTATGCTTAAAAATAATCAGTTCAAAGATGTTATCGAAAAACGTATGGAAGAACTGAAGAAAGAAATGAAAGTAGTCGTTAACGAAGACTATTTCAAAGATGCAAAAGTATCCCCAGAGTCAGCAACTGAGGGAGTACAAGCAACACAGGTCGCAACAAATAACAAACCTGCCGCCGCTCCTGCAGGGGCAACCGCAGCCTAACCGTTGTTTGTACTGTAAAAATGCGAAGAGGGGCGAGTTTTGTAACTCGCCCCTCTTCTTTTAATATAAAGGGTAATGATGAATAAAATTTTTGTGGTGCTCGCCTGTACTCTTGTAGGCCTCCCCGCTCACCTACTTCCCGTACCTGATGCTCTCGTCGAGAACGTTGAAAGCGAACAAATAATTGGAAACAAGCAAATTTCTGAGAAAGCTTCGGCGTTGCCTCAGCGCATTACCATCGATTGTATTCTTGCCTACGTTGAAGGAAAACCAATTTTCAAATCAGACGTAGCGCAACCACGTATCGCTAAGGAAGGCCAACGGTATACCCTGGATGAGCTCATCAAAGAAGAATTATGGTATCAACGCGCCGCCAAGATGCATATGTTGCCATCAGCAACTGATATAGATCGGCAATTATCATCATTCAGAATCCAAAATAATTTTTCTGAGCTCTCTGATGCTGAATTTGAAAGTCGCCTCAAGGAATTTGGATTCACAATTAAATCTTACAAAGCGCAGCTTGCTCGTCTTATTGCCGTTGAAAACGTTAAACGTGCTGAGATGAGTGAGAAGATTATGGTCACCACACAAGAAGTCGAATCATTTTATAAAGACCATCCTGAATACACCAAAGAAGAATATCATCTCAATCTTGCTTCAATTGACAACAAAAATCAGCCCGCTGATTGGGAAGATCTCGGCTGGGTTGCACGCGAAGATATTGGCGAAAAGTTTTCTGTCGTCTTTTCTATGAAAGCTGGTGAATCTTCTATGCCAATCGACACTGGTGCGGCAACAAAACAAATCATTAAGCTTGTCGACAGAAAAGAAAAGCATCTCAAAACATTTGATGAACGCTATAGCGATATTGAACGCATGTTGCAAAAAGAACGTAGTGATGTCTTTGTAAATCATTTTGAAGAAGACCTACTCGCTCACGCATCTATTACGTATGTGAAGTAACCCCAACCATTGTCTTAAGCAGTTTAATTTCACAAGCCCATAATTTCATAGCGGCGTCTGATGGTGTTTCAAGAATTTTTGGGACATGACTCAGGCGCCGATCGTTCATAATACAGGCAAAAACATCCAAGGGGATTACCCCAGTACCCAGTGCCGCATGGCGATCAACACGAGAACCAACCTTGCCCTTAGAATCATTCATATGAATCACTCGAAGATGCTCAAGGCCGAGCACATCATCAAAACTCTTGATCATCTTTTTGTAGCCATCTTCTGTCGTCATGTCATATCCAGCAGCGCAGGCATGGCAGGTATCCAAGCAGTAGGCAATCAGTTTTTTATTGCTGCACAACGAGCGAATTTTGTGTAACTGCTCAAATGACGATGCAACGCTTGTGCCTTGTCCTGCCATAAGCTCAAGAGCGATGGTCACACGGCCTTCACTCTGTTCAAGAACTTTATCAAGATTGCACGCTATTTGTTTAATGCTGCTTTCTTCGCCAATCCCAACATGCGATCCCGGATGCACAACAAGATCGGTTAAGCCAAGAAGTTCGCACCGACGTATTTCATCAAGCAGCGCACGCGCAGACAATTCTGCTGTTTCCATTTTCCCTGAACCAAGATTAATCAGATAGCCGGTGTGCACAACAACTGATGTGATAGCTGAAACAGCAGCGGCGTGTTTGAATTGTTCGATGTTTTCATCTGAAAGTTTTTTTTCAAACCATTGACGATTGCTTTTGGTAAATATTTGAAAGGCCGTGCACCCAATTGATTCTGCCCGAGCAAATGCAGTATGCACGCCACCGGCAATAGAAATATGGGATCCAACCAGCGGTTCAATCATCATAAACTACAGGCCTTCGTCGTCAGGCTGAAGCGCACATTCAAAATAGTGGTGATATGCTTGCGGTAATTGGTGATAATCAAGCTTATCAGTTACTTCAGAATAATCTCGATCGCAAAAACTGTCCCAAAAAAGTACTGTTTTGCCATTCAACTTTCCACACACCAGATCACTCAACATTGCAGCGCATGCCTTGCCCGTGTAGGTTCCATCAAGCTTAACGCCCTCTGCCGTACGAAACATATGAATCGCAGTATGTGCTGGTTGAGAAATATATGCGTAGCCCTTACCAATAAAATTGTAGTTAATAGGAATATCGGTCGGCTTTATATCAACAACAGGAAAGGAGGGATCATTTCGGTGTAATACCTCACTGGTAATGCGAATCATAGAACTTAATTTGAGCACATGTTCACCTTCAAACAACTCGGGTTCGATGCAAACTGGAACAACCGTACTTTTTAACCCTGCTACCTCCACGCCTAGTCTTAAACCAGCAGCAGTTCCAACACTCCCAATGGCAACATAGATGTAATCAGGTTCAGGCATTACTCCTTGTGCTATTTGCTCTTTGAGCTCATAGATAGCATTAACAAAACCAAGCGCTCCAATTTCATTGGAACCACCGGAGGGTATGTCATACAACAAAGTTCCTGTTTCTTTGTGAAAAATTTTATTGCGCGCATGAATAGCGATTTCTCGTTGCGCCCACGTCGCGTAAAGATGAAGCTCAGCTCCATATGCCATAGAAAGAAGAATGTTTCTGCGTGAATATGCCGTAGGAATTTGCGGTATGTGCATGCACATACACCGTAATCCAACCTCGTGAGCATACATCGCCGTTGCACACGTATGATTGGAACCAGCATAACCAACGGTGAGTACTCCCTTGGCACCATGAGCAAGCGCATCACCAAATAAAAATTCTAACTTTCGCACTTTGTTGCCGCCATACAATGCGCCACTTTCATTATCTTTTTTAATGTAGAGATTGGGGTGCCCCACCATTGAACCCAACTTTTCAAGTTTTTGCACCGGCGTAGGAAATGTGCCTAAAGAAACATAGCCAACATGCTCTTTGAGCGCTGGAAATGCCTTAAACAGATAATCATCTGCTGTACGCGTTTCGCTTGCGTTTAGTATCCCTACAGCAAAGAATAATGGTATTAGAACATTTTTTAACGTTACACCTTGTGTAATCAGCTGCATAAAAACTCCCCTTATTGTGTCTAAGAAAAAGACGTGATATAAAGTTACCCCAAAAATGTATGTGGTGAGATCCTATTTGTCAATGACAAAATCGACCACTTAAGAGACAACCCAAAACAATCGGCCGTTCTGTCACACTTCTACAAGCCCTACAGAGCAAAACACCTGACTGGCAGGGACATAAGAGCTCAACAAATCTCCTCTTAGCGCTATAAATAAATCTTAGCGTGTTACTATAAACATCGTTTGACTTTTTTTCTTTTTATCCTATGCTTTTTTCTGCGGTGCAAAAGGAAAAACATAGCACAGAGCATTTTAATATTGTGGTTAGAAAGTACACACTTTTTTCGGAGGATATCCCATGACGGCTGCTATCAAGCCTCTATACGACCGCGTCCTGGTACAACGTCTTGAAAACGAACAAACCACTGCCGGTGGCATTATTATTCCCGACACTGCACAAGAGAAAACTCAAATTGGTGCGGTTATTGCCACGGGTGAAGGCAAGTTAATGAACGACGGAAGCATCAGAGCGCTCAAAGTTAAAACCGGCGACAAAATTATTTTTGGCAAATATTCAGGCACTGAAATCAAGCTCGAAAACAAAGACTACTTGATTCTGCGTGAAGACGAATTACTCGGCATTGTTGAGAAATAACGCATAAGAGGTTAAAAACATGGCAAAACAAATTATTTTTGGCGAGGAAGCTCGTAATAAAATTCTTAAGGGCGTAAGCCAGCTCGCAGGAGCCGTTAAAATTACCCTCGGCCCCCGCGGTCGTAATGTTGCTATCGAAAAATCCTTTGGCTCACCAAGCATCACAAAAGACGGTGTCTCGGTTGCAAAAGAAATTGAGCTCAAAGATAAATTCGAAAATATGGGCGCACAAATGGTGCGCGAAGTAGCGTCAAAAACATCAGACGTTGCAGGCGATGGTACCACCACCGCAACAGTCCTTGCTGAAGCAATCTTTCGCGAAGGCATGAAGAACGTTGTTGCGGGTGCCAACCCTATGGAAATCAAACGTGGTATTGATATTGCTGTCACTAAAGTGGTAGCTGAACTTGGCAAAATGTCCAAGCCAATCAAAGATAAAGCTGAAATCGCACAGGTCGCAACCATTTCTGCCAACAACGACAAAGCCATTGGTGATCTTATTGCAGATGCTATGGACAAAGTTGGCAAACACGGCGTTATCACTGTTGAAGAAGCTCGTGGTATTACCGATGAACTCGACATTGTCGAAGGAATGCAATTTGATCGTGGCTATGTATCGCCCTACTTCATTACCGATACAGAAAAGATGGAAGTTGTTCTTGAAAATCCACGTATTTTGATCTGCGACAAAAAAATCAGCAGCATGAAGGACCTCCTTCCTGTTCTTGAACAAGTTGCAAAACAAGGCATTCCATTTTTAATTATTGCTGAAGATGTTGAAGGCGAAGCCCTTGCAACATTAGTAGTCAATAAGATGCGCGGTACCTTGACCGTTGCTGCCGTCAAAGCCCCTGGATTTGGCGATCGTCGCAAAGCGATGCTCCAAGATATCGCAGCTCTAACAGGAGCCGCTATGGTCTCTGACGAACTCGGTATCAAACTTGAAGGCATCACGTTTGCCGATCTTGGTTCTGCAAAAAAAATTCGCATTACCAAAGACAACACCACAATCGTTGATGGCAAAGGCGCGAAAAAAGATATCGACGCACGCATCGCTCAAATCAAGGCAGAAATCAACATTTCAACATCAGAATACGACAAAGAGAAACTTCAGGAACGGTTAGCCAAACTTTCAGGTGGCGTTGCCGTCATCAAAGTTGGTGCCGCAACTGAAACCGAAATGAAAGAAAAGAAAGATCGCGTTGATGATGCACTCCATGCTACACGTGCTGCTGTTGAAGAGGGCATTGTGGTTGGCGGCGGAGTTGCACTTTTGAGGGTGCAAAACGCGCTTGATCAGCTTAAGCTGCAAGGCGACCAGGCTATTGGCGTTCGCATTATTCGTCGTTCGCTTGAAGAACCTGCTCGCGTCATTGCAAGCAACGCTGGTTACGACGCAGCCGTTGTCGTTGAAAAGATCAGAGGATCTGAAACCAACATCGGATTTGATGCACGCAATGAAGAATATGTCGACATGTTTAAAGCAGGCGTTGTTGATCCAACAAAAGTCACACGTTCTGCATTACAAAATGCGGCATCAATTGCAAGCTTGCTTCTTACTACCGAAACCATGATTGCTGAACTGCCAGAAGACAAACCTGCTGCACCTGCTGCGGGCCATGGCCATGGCGGCATGGGGGGTATGGGAGGCATGTACTAAGAACCAGTACATTCGAACTTTAATTTTACAAGCCGTGGGCGGTTATCGCGCTCACGGCTTTTTTATTTTTGACACACGTTGTAGAATTTTTATACTCATCGCGTTAGTAAAAATCATTCAACGTTCAACCAATAAGGGAGATTATGATTTCACGTTCGATTCCTGTTGCAATTGCCATTTGCCTTTTCCAAATAACAGCCAGCAATGCCATGCAAGCAGGCAGCTTGCGTGGCGATTTTCTCGATATCATGGGCCGCAAAATCATAAACGCTCAAGTCATCAGTAAAGAGAAAGCTGCGTATTTGCAAATATTTCGAGCAGGCCAAACGATTGAATTAGCTAAAGGAATTGTTCAAATATTAAGTACTTTCGATACCAACGGCTACTTCACACCACAAGAACAAACTGAAGCTTTAGAAAAAATTAGTGAACTCAATAAGTCGCTAGATTTTTGGCTAGATTCTAGACGCGAAGGCCCAGACTCCATAAATGTATATCCCCTTCATGCAAATCTTGTTGCGCATATGCAAGAGAAACTCACCGATTTTTGTACCAAAATTAGTTGTTCCCGTACGAAGGACGAGCACGACGATGATATATTCGAGTTTTTCTCCGAAGAGAAAGCACCTAATGTTGTGGCACCTAAGTAACCCACACAACAACATACGCTGAATAGCTTCTTAATTTCGAGAGCCGTGGGCGTTGATCGCGCTCACGGCTTTTTTATTTTTGACACATGTTGTAGAATTTTTATACTCATCGCGTTAGCAAAAATTACCCGACGGTCAATCCATAGGGAAAAATTAGGAGAAAAATGATGATTTCACGTTCGATTTCTGTCGCACTTGTTACATGCTTTTTCTGGGTAGCAACCAATAATGCAATGCAAGAACCAACCCATCTATGCGAAGAGTTTCTCAATATCGCTGACCCTGAAGGATTAACTGCTGTTGATAGCAATCAACGCATGATATTTATGCGCCAAAAGATCCAAACGTCTTTTGGTGATAACTGCCTTGAGCAGGAAAAGCAAACCGCTTTAGAACAGTGTAACGATGGAGGATTTTTCGACATATCTGCGGACATTGGGTTTGGGCTTCTTGGGGAGATTGCCAAAGCATTAAAAGAATTCGATGGCAAAGGTTATTTCACGCGACAAGAACAAGCTGATGTTTTACATAAACTCAACTTTGTAAACGTGTCTTTGGAATTGAGTATAAGTGTATTGGTGCAACAACTAATAACAATAGACCTTCCCGCCGGATTCGTATTCAAAATTGAAGAAGGATTGAGAAAAAATTCTCTAACATTAGCATCGCTTCAGGCTTTTTACGAAAAAGTTAGTTCATATCACCCACAAGATAGTATGCCCGAATGTTTCGATGAATATTTCGATAGCGGATTAGCCGACTAAAACATATCTCAAGTTTTGCAGAACGAAAACACACGATGGCGGTTTTAAATTTTTATATTCATTTCAGGAGGTTCGTGATGACCGTTCCCACCAGCTCCACTTTCATCAACTACTCGTGCTCGCTCTTTATGCGTTCGTTCCTTCTTATAAGTATCATCTGCCTTTTCCAGACAACAACCAGTAATGCAATGCAATCAGGAGGATTACGCGGTGAGTTTCTCGATATTATGGGTCGCAAGATCATAGCAACTCACGGTTACAGTACAAAAAAAGCTATATGGTTGGATATAATTCGAAGGGATCAAATAAGCACATTGATTAGAGACGTCGCTCAGGAATTAGAAATTTTCGATATAAGGGAGTACTTCACCTCATACGAACAAGGCGTCACCCTAAAAAATATTACTAAGCTTTGTAACGAGCTAGAAGTATTTTTACAGCAGATAATACATGGGTTACATAGGCCTATGTACGCGTATCCTCTTCATGCCCAACTTGTCTACGCTATGGAAAAGCAACTCAGCGAATTTTACGCAAAAATAGGGTACTGCCCCATAGTGGAAAAACAGGCTGCCGCATAAAATATAGTCTATTCAATTTTCTGGGAATATTATCATGACCATCGCTTCAAAATTCATTATTTTCGGTATGCTCATCTCCTGCGCCAACATCATCCCAACAAGCATTTTTTGTCAATTTTCACTGCCGCTTGCACGGAGCGGACATTTTGGCGACCTTCTCGATGCCACGGGCGAAGACACTCGACAAAAACTTATAGAATCAGCGCTTCAGGGCCAAGATGTTTCGGTAGGGCTTTTTCTGCAGCAATCTGGGTGGCCGCTCAGTGAAATAGAAAACTTTCTAATTGAGCTTGTGGCAACAAACGTACGATCAAAAGTTATTCTTTCGATTATCCGAGATTACGTGCTTTCGAGTGGCAATTATACGCTTATCGGAGAAACTTTTAAATACGCCGGGAAATCGATCGTATTAGATGAAATAATATTCCTTTTTATCGATCGTGAATTACAACGTGCGGTTGCCCAAGGTAATTGCAATTATGTTTACTATATTTTTAACGATCCAACATGCCAGCAACATATCTCATTGGTACACATCGAAAATGCTTTTAAAAACCTACTGCGCTGCCCAAATAACACACAACAAACGCTTGATGTCTTTTTGCGTCATCAGTGGGCACTACGAGTTATGAACAAAATCAGCGATCAAGATGATCCTATTTTGGGCGGCTAAATCAATCACCCATTGATGACAACGCACGGGCGCGACAACATCCACCAACACAGGTGTGCTTTAGAATTTAAGTTCCAAGCTCTTGCTCAATTGATTAAGCCACTGATTAAGCTTGCTCTGATTAATACCACGTATACTGCGTGCATTACGCAGCGATTGCGCCAAACTCGTTCCAAGCTTTTTTGTCGCATCAAACAGAACTTTAGCTTTTTGCAACTCCGGAGCTGTTTTTGCCTTCTGCTTCATACTCAAAGCTTGTTTTAAATTTTCATCGCTAAGTCTTACTGCACGGTCAAAAGCACTAAGTAATTCGCCAATAAAATTCACGTACAATGGGGTGGTAAAAGAAACCGCTTTGGCGAGTGAGGGACAAAGCGCCTCAAGCGTTGTTGACTTGTTCCATGTCACCAACTGTTTTTCTAACTTCAACTGATTATATCTGGAGGTAAAAGAAGCCCTCAGCTTATCAAATTGCGCTTGTTGCGCGGCATTAAAGTAAGTTGCTTTTTTATTCGTAGCAGCATTAAATCGTTGATCAATTTTTGCACCATCCTCAGGCATTTTTATTAATGGTTTGGTTGCAGATAGAGCGGTCGTAAAAGCACCCAAAATTGCATTGCCTACATTTACCTGATTAAGAGGAAGCCACGCAAGTGCAGCATCAACCGCTGAAAGAATTTCATTCAGCGTCTTTTTACCAAGATTGGCGATAAGATTTTTTTCTACCGTTGGCCCCATGGTTTGCCGATAATCAGCATCAATTTTTTGAGTAATTGTCGCTAATATAGATGCAAAATTTGTTGATGGAATTTTTGCCTGCGCATCGACAATGAGTTTTTTAAGCCCTTGATATTGCGCAGGAACAACATTATTCACTGCCCGTGTAAGCGCGTTGAATATCGCAGTCCCAAGTTTTTGCGCATTCGCAACAATTTCTGCGCCCAATGTAAGAGTAACGATAGCTGAGATATCAGCAACGGTAGTTGCTGCTGATATAAATGGAATAAGTTTATCTTCAATAACACCCATTGCAGGTACAAGCCTTGGTTGGTCAAGATAGTTGTGTGTTTTCACATTATTGATTACAGCTATAATACGCTTGCAATCATCTACGGTAGTCGCATTGCTCGGAAGAGCAATAAATGCACGGACGAAGATATAATTCACCGCCAGAGCTTCAGCTGGTGGCAGTTGGATGATTTTTTCAAGTGCCGCAAGAGCAGCTCCAAATGATCCACCATTAGATGTCCCATTATAATAATAATCACTAACTTTATTAAGAATGCTCTGGAGCACCCAATACGCAGACGCACGTGCCTGGGTACTATATTTTAAATCATCAAGTGCCCGCGTATACTTGAGCATAAAATTGGTAGATCTTACGACATCAATGGTAGCGTATACATCGTTCCAGGCCATTTGATCATTAGCTTGATTAGCTCGTGTTACCAGTACATCGTAGATTGGCTGTACCAACCATTTTTTGTTTGCAGGGGTACTATCATCCGCTTCGATTTCCGCAATGAATGCAAATTCTGTATATCCACGGGAACGACAAAATGCCGCAAGGCCATGACTAATAGCACTATTCATTTCGCTTATAAAGGTTTGAATATTTTTTACATTTTTTATGACTTCTTGCAGAGCGCTTTGCTGTAATGACTGCCAACGTGTATCACCAGTCCAGGAATTTATCCCGGCATCTTTATATGCTACCGTCAGCTTTTCTCTATCTGCCTGTCGCCATCCGGCATATCCTGTCCATGTAGCATTATAAAGCGATGCCAATGCCGTCAGCGCTGATTGCACCTGCGGAGTTTGCGGTAAAGAAAGTGATCCATACGCAGAAAAAATCTCTGTTAAAGCGGAAATAGCTTGGGCAACATTTTGTTTGGTAATTGAAGGATAATTTTGTTGCAATGTAGCAACGGTGGCACTAAAAGAATCTACATCTGATTCGGCATATGCCCCACAAAAACTTATACTTACAAACGCTACTAAAGCGCGCATGTGATACGATGTCATAATCTCTCCTTTTAAAAAACTCACCCCTTAATAACCACACATGGACGTAAGCGTGCAACTTTACGCGCAATACCGGCTTGGTGTACCACGTCTACAACATCATCAATATCTTTGTAAGCTTGTGGCGCTTCTTCGGCAAGGCCTGGGATTGACCCGGTTTGAATGTAAATACCTGATTTTAAAAGTTCGTCACGAAGCGTACGACCATGAATGGATCGTTTAGCCGCCGCACGTGACATTTTTCTGCCAGCGCCATGACACGTTGAACTGAATGAAACTTTTTTACCCTCTTCAGTGCCAACCAACACATATGATGCTGTTCCCATGCTGCCAGGAATAAGCACTGGTTGCCCAATATGGCGATACTCTTCAGCCAATTCTTGATGTCCAGGGCCAAAGGCGCGCGTTGCACCTTTGCGATGCATAATAACTTTTTGTTTTTTACCATCAATCTCATATGTTTCTATTTTTGCCATATTGTGAGCAACATCATACACCAGCAATAGTTGACCGCCAGATGAGCCAAATTCGCGCTCCCACGCTTGACGAACTTCCCAGGTTATGTACTGACGATTTGCCCACGCAAAGTTTGCAGCAGCCGCCATTGCATTAAAATAGTTGGTTCCTTCAGGGCTCGAAAATGGAACGCATGCAAGTTCACGATCGGGCAACTGGATTCCATAACGGGACATCGCCGACATCATAATGCGAATGTGATCGGTGGCGACTTGATGCCCAAGACCACGCGATCCGGTATGAATAAGTACAACCACTTGATTCTGCCACAATCCAAAAGCACCAGCTGCTTCTTGATCAAAAATTTCTTCAACATAATCAACTTCAACAAAGTGATTGCCTGCCCCAAGCGTTCCCAGCTGATCATTGCCACGCATTTTTGCTTCTTTGGAAACATTATCGGGATCAGCATTCTCAAGAGTGCCATTGGACTCCATATGACGAATATCATTCTCTGTTGCAAAACCATTTTTCAACATCCATCGCGCGCCATAACGAAGAACATTATCCATCTCTGGCAATGAAAGTTTAAGCTCACCACCGGCACCAACACCAGAAGGAATCAGGTGATACATCTCACGCGAAAGACTTTGTAGATGATCGCGTATCTGATCAAATGCAAGCTGGGAGCGCAATAGACGCACGCCACAATTAATGTCGTAGCCAATACCGCCAGGCGAAATGACACCATCAGGATAGGAAATCGCTGCAACACCACCAATGGGAAATCCATATCCTTCGTGTGCATCGGGCATAGCAAGCGCAGCACCTTGAATACCACGTAATGTAGCGACATTGACAAGTTGCTCCAGCGAACGATCGCCAAAAACCTCTTCAAGCATTCGTTCGGTTGCAAAGATACGGGCGGGCACGAGCATATCAGAACGATATGCTCGTGGAATTTCCCATATAACATCAGAGCGTTTGATTAAAAGATCTTTTTGCACTAGAGCGCCTAACCCACATTGTCATACAGCATTTTACCGGTCAGATTCAGACTCGCACCTGGTTGCAAGCGCAGGTGTGCGTCGTAGTTTTCTCCTTTGGCACTGTCGCCGAGAACGAAACTATTGGTAAGCGCTTGAGCTGTGGTTGTTTGGGTGTAGTTTGTTGTATAAACATGTAATTCAGGATTTATTTGATCAACACCATGCGTTTTTGCAGCAGCTATATATTTTCCATTAGGGCTCCAATGCAACGTAAAAACGACAACCCCAGGTTCACCACTGGTAAAATCCATTTGAGTCGCTGGAATAAGAGTCAGAGATTGGCTATCAAATTTGTATACTTTTAAGAGGAACTCACCTAGATGATCTATAGTTTGATATCCAACAGCAATATAATTCCCGTCAGGACTCCAATCGACTGAGTACGGAGTGTTTGTCGTAGAAATCAATGCCACAGGAATCAAAGAACTCCCGTCAAATCTATATAGACTCATTTTATAATTACTCGTAACGGCAACATAACGACCATCAGGGCTCCAACTAGAAATACCCGGGGATGCGTAAATATCAAATATCGTTACCTTCAGCGTCAGGCTTGTGCCGTTAAATTCATAGATATATGTATAGTCAGAACCGCTTGTAACTGCAAGATATCGGTCATCAGGACTCCATACTACACCACTGAAAAAATCGATGATTTTTTGATCAACTAACGTGAGCGATACGCCATCAAATGCATAAACATTTATGGAATTCCGCGTTGTAACTGCCAAAAATTTTCCATCATGGCTCCACGCTAATTCTTGACTCGAGTCTATATTGATTTGAGTTACAAAAGTCACCGAAGAACCATTAAATGTGTAAATTATCGTATTGGGATTAGCGTTTACAGCAATATATTTCCCATCGGAACTCCAACTAATACCGATCGCATTAGTAAGTGCAATATAAACAATTCTGGTCAGCGATAGCCCATTAAAACTAAAAATGTCAAATCCATCATATAGTCTCGCCATTGCTATGTGATGACCATCAGGACTCCACGCTAAACTATAAGCTAAACTGTAAGAAGAACCATCATACTGAGCACGCAACGAAAGCGACGTTAATGTCAACGTTGGGTCAGTTTTAATCGCTACTCGATCATCAAGCGAGAGTGTCCCTTGAGCAAAATGAAAACCAGTGTCTGTTATCTGCAGCGTGCAACCATTGAAGTATAGTTGCGACGTCTCGTCGGCCATTTTGATGAAATTGCAATTGGTGTACGTATTTTTGAGCGCATACGGGGCATCGGTAAATGTTGCGGGTTCTAGTGAAAATGTCACATCATGATCAACATATAAACATGAATTCTTGGCAATGAAACTTGGAACTGGCGAGTGATATACAAACGTCGATGTACCGGTAATTACAACATCATTGTGAATAAATAGCTGGCCACTTTGAAACCAAAAATCATCCGCCGGTGCAAATATTACGTTATCAAGCGCAAGTTTGCTGGTGAGCGCGCTGCAACGTATCGCTGGACATGTTGGAACGTTGCGGGTGCTTTTTACAACGGCGTTAGCTATTGTTAGCGTTACGTTCGTATCAACAAAGATTTCAGCATTCTCGCCAATAACTATTTCATGACCATGGGCGTCAATAATCGTATCGCCATTAAAGTGCAAAACTTTACCGTCTGGTATCCTAAAATTTCCGTTAAGTATCACTGTATGTCCACGGCCATCGATATTGCCGCCAGTAGTAAGTGTAACCCCCGAATCAAACTTAAGATCTTTAAGCAATCTGATTGTACTCGTCTCGTGTAAATCAATATCACCAGATACTGACAACACTACATCCATGGTTACACATGAATGCGGCATCACCGTGAAACCTTCGTTGAGACGCACAAAGCCTTGCGCAATTTCGTTATTGCGAAAAACGTGATTGGTTGTTACATAGGCTGTTTGATTATTGTAGGCGGTAATGCTGCTTGCATTAAGCGATAGGGTGCCGATCGCAACAAGTGCGAAAATACACACAATTCGTATATGTTTCATCCTAACTCTCCTTCTTTTTGTTATACGTCAAAAATAATCACTGTCTCATAATTTCCACGATCATTTTTTTTCACATCGGCTTCATGATAAGTTACCGCCTTGATGTCTTCTTCGAAATGCTCATCAGTATGGCCATATAACCGCGCATGGAGCGTGGTATCATTCAAGGCAATAAAATCAACAACACAAAACAGTTTTTTTGTTACCTGAATGCGCGTAAGAACATCTGATAAAAAATCAATGAGTAAAACTGTAAGATCAGGCGCTGAAACTTTTATTTCCACTTGTTCATTAAGATCTTGCGAACATTGATGTGGCGTAATTATCTGGCTCATCCCTGTTAGCGCTGCCGCAAAAAATTCTTCGCGTGTAGACCCTTCAACATACAGGCGAACATCGGCTGAATGCCCTATGAACTTAAATTGTTTCATGATTACCAACAAAACAACGCTAAAGATTGACTCACTGCTTAAACTTAGCTTAGACTTTACGCAATGTGTTTTCTGATTGTCAAACTTTTCAAATCAGGACCTTAGTAATCATAATAGGAGGAGATGCTCGATGAGAAGCAAAAAAATTCTGAATCACGGAATACTATGCCTTGTAGCCTTTGGATGCTACACGCTTTCGGCAAAAAACGGATACGCGCAGAATGATGAAATTGGTACCACCATGGTAGCCACCATTAAACAAGAGCTAAAAGAACCCTTGCTCACGCTTTTGTCGATAACTGAATATGCCTCGCCCAAGGAACTTGAGCGTCGTGTTTTACAGGCCGACGAAGCATTAAAGGCGTTTAAATCACGGCTCGGCATACAGCCTCTTGAAGCTGCTCCAGCAATAACACCTCCAGCTTTAACACCAGAGCCTACGCCTCAACCAGCGCTACAGCCAGCAACTACCCCAGTTGCACCTGCACCAGAACCTACAATTGTGCCAATGCCAGAACCAACAACGCCACCGGTAATAACTGAACCTACGCCTCTGCCTGCGTCAACTGTCGTTCCAGCCCCCGAAGTAACACCAACGCCTACACCCGTTCCAGCGTCAGAAACAACACCTGCGATGTCTACACCAACGCCCCAGCCAGAAGTGATTCCCCCTCCAACGCCAGAACCATCGACCGTACCAATGACTACTGAACAAATTCCAACACCAATGCCAGAAACAACAATGCCACCGGTAATGACTGAACCTACGTCTCTGCCTGCGGCTACTGTCGTTCCAGCCCCCGAAGTAACACCAACGCCCCAGCCAGAAGTAATTCCAGCACCAATGCCAGAACCAGTAATAGCACCAGAAGCAGGACCAGTTGCTACAAATACACCTGAAGCGCCAGCAATGTCAGCCCCATCAACTACGCCAGCGTGACCAGAAAAAACTAAAACATAAAAACAGCGGGCGAGAGCAGTTTGCAGTAAGCAAAAACTCTCGCCCGAATAGTTAGTAGACCTCGCCAACTGTCTTTTGCAGAACACGCAGATTATCGCTGTCGATGGCCATAGTGACTTCTTTAAAAAACGCTTCTAAATAAAGTTCCATAAACGCATGACGCTCTTCGGCTAACTTTCGACCAGTTGTTGTATTCATAAGATCTTTAAGGAGAAAAAGCTTTTCGTAAAAGTGATTAATGGAGTGACCTTTTTTCTTATACTGTTCAGTCGTAGCATTTTTTATAGGGGCAACATCAGGATTGTAGATCTCTCGATTGGTTTGGCCTCCAAACGCAAATGTGCGAGCAATACCAATGGCTCCCATGGCATCAAGACGGTCAGCATCTTGTACTATCTTCCCCTCAATTGTTCGCATCGGTGACGGAACACCTTCACCCTTAAACGACATTGTTCGCATGATTTCGCACACATGGTCAATAATGGTGTTCTCAACTTTCTGGGTATTTAAAAATTCACGCGCAACTGACGGACCAACTTCACTATCACCATTATGAAATTTCCAGTCGGCTATATCATGCAGAAGGGCTGCAAGTTGAACAGTAAATGTGTCCGCTTGTTCATAACGGCACAAATACAACGCATTTTTCCATACGCGCTCAGCATGCCACCAATCATGTCCAGAACTTTCGCCGTACATGCGACTGCGTACAAAGGTTGCTGTTTGTTCAATAATTATTTTGTTGCACATAAACAATCTCCTCTTTGTGTATGTTCTTTTGTTGACCACAAAAAATAACCTAAAAAGAAGAAAGCGACTATAGAATTTTAGATGCTTCAACATTCTAAAAACGCGCATGCTCATATACAAGTAGTAATTCATTGGTGGATGTTGGACAAAAGCACCATCTCTCCTTACACTGTATGGGTTTTTATCGCAGGTGCCGTTCATATGGTTCGATACATTTTGCTCGAAGGTCTCGCAAAACACTCACCACGAACGGCGGCAACTAACTCCGTTCGCCCTGAGTGCACGACGTAGCCCTGCGTAGTCGGGTGTATCGAAGGGCAGAAAAAAGAGGCTCCCATGAACACTCCAAAACCAGCAACAACGATTCCAACATTTTCCCTCGCGCGGCAGGTCAAAAATTTACGTCCGCAGTTTACCGCAGCACTTGAAAAAGTTATTGATAGCCAAAGCTTTATCGGTGGAAAATTTATTGAAACTATCGAAAAGCAACTCGCAGATTATCTGCACGTCAAACATGTTATCTCGTGCAATTCAGGAACTGATGCGTTGATGATGGCATTACGTGTTCTTGATATGCCAAAAGATGCAATTGTACTCACCACACCATTTTCATTTATTGCATCAAGCAGCGAAATTGCTGCCCTTGGTGCTCATCCAGTCTTCATTGATATCGAACAGGATACGTACAATATTGATCCTAATATTCTTGAGGCATGGTTACAAAGTTCAGCAGTAATGAAAAACGGTACTACATTTCACCGCACCACGGGTTTTCCTATCGTAGGAATGTTGCCAGTAGATATTTTCGGCCAATGTGCTGATTATGATGCACTCAATAGAATTGCCAAAAAATGGAATCTTTGGATCGTTGAAGATTGCGCTCAATCGCTCGGCGCACAGCTAAATGGCAAAATGGCAGGGACTCTTGGGACAATCGGTATAACTTCTTTTTATCCCACCAAAAACTTGGGTGCTTTTGGTGATGGTGGTTGCTGCATGACCGATGATGATGGACTTGCAGAAAAATTATTGACGTTGCGTAATCACGGACGCAAACAAAATTATGAATACGAAAGCCTTGGTATTAATAGCAGACTTGACGCCTTCCAAGCGGTTATTTTGAGCGAAAAATTACCACTTCTTGATACATGGAATGAACAACGTCGCACGATAGCGCAATGGTATTACACCGGACTATCATCGGTGAAGCATATACACGTGCCTCGTCTGAAAATTGGTACACATGTGTATCATCAATATTCCCTTATTGTTGAGCATGTTGGGGACCAATTGATGCGCGCAAAACTTGAAGAACACCTGACGCAGCGTGGCGTTCAGACACGTATTTTTTATCCACAAACGCTACCTGAACTTTCATTCCTTCGTACACACCCACAACTTCTGACAACATGTCCTGTTGCAGATTTTACCGTACGTAACATTTTGTCATTGCCTATGTGGCCTGAGCTTGAACGCAATGAAGTTGCGTATGTGATTGAGTGCGTGCGTGAGTTTTTTGAACTACATGCATCGGTATATAATCAGGAAAAATCGTGCAACGCGGCCGCCTTATAACCATCGAGGGTATCGACGGATCGGGAAAGTCTTCCGTTGCTCAGTGTTTGATAAAATCCCTTAAGGAGCATGGTAACACCGTGCTCCTTACTAAAGAGCCAGGAGGCACTGAGCTTGGTAGCACGTTACGTACCATTCTGCACACTCAAAAAGATCGTGTCGGCGATGTTGCAGAGTTTTTATTATTTGCAGCAGATCGTGCGCAGCATTTTGAACAAATCATTATTCCAGCACTGCATAAAGGCACGGTAGTAATATCAGACCGCATGGCGGATTCATCACTCGCTTACCAAGGATATGGACGCGGTATTGACCGTACAATGATTCAACGTGTTAATGCATGGGCAATGCAAAACATAACGCCTGATCTTGTACTTTATTTACGCGTTGATCCAACGTGCGCGCATGAGCGTGTATGCGGACGCAAGGAAACACTAACATCATTTGAGCAGGAAGCGCGTGCATTCTGGCAACGCGTAATTAAGGGATACGAAGAAATTTTTGCATCACGTGGTAATGTAATAACAATTGATGCCACCACAGCATTGCCGTTAGTATGCGAGCAGGCTTGCGAGGCCGTGATGAACATCTTATGAACAACGCCATTCCTGCACACCTAATCGTTGGCGAGCCGGCCCAAACGCAGGCTTACACTGAAACATTTCTTCAAAAAACTTTCTGCACCCAGATGCGTGATGAAGTATCAGGGTGTTTCTGCACCACATGTAGAAAAATTAAGAATCGTCAGCATCACAACATTGTTTGGATTAGTCCTGAAAAAGATTACACCGTTGATGATGTTGATATCATTTTCGATCGTATTCGTTTTTCGCTCGATCCTGACCAACATTTTTTTTTCATTCTTGATAATGTGCAAACGTTAAACGCGTCAACGGCAAATCGCTTGCTCAAGGTACTCGAAGAACCGCCTCATGGTTATCACTTTGTTCTGCTTACTACCAACATCGAATCATTGCTACCAACGATTGTTTCGCGTTGTTTTGTCACGGAGCTTGCGCAAGGCAAACGAACTAATTTTGGCGTAGGGCAACATCCACTTTTAGTATATTTTTTTGATTCTGCAAAACGACGCGATCCTCTTGGATTTGAAGCAGTACTTAAAGAGCAGGCGTTGAGCGACACGCAGAGTATAGAGTTGGTTAACCTCATGATGGCCAGCGTGGTAGATCTTATGCGCACCGCATCAGAAACAAAGCGTGCGCATTATACCTGTGTTTTAAATTTTCTGATGCAAGCACTCAAACGTCCACCACAATCTGGAAGTTCAGATCTTTTTTGGAAATATCTTTTTTTACATTTTCCTGAAAACCCATGACGCTTCGTGGGGGACGTGCGTTACGTTGGTTGTGGACGTACCTCGTCTCATTTGCTCAAACACAGCTTGTTATCACCTTGGTGGCACTGCCAGTTCTTGTTGCGTGGGGATTGGGCTATTCGGTAATGTCATTACTTGGCAATCTTCTTTTCGCGCCAGTACTCACCGCTTTTTTAGTAGTGAGCTCACTTTTATTGTTTGCGCAACTGTTAAGCATTCCTCATGCCTGGCTTGCAACAATATTAAATTGGCTGACTGCTGCATGGGATTGGGCGCTGAATCACGCATCGCCATTGTGGCTTATTGAATGTGCAAAACCACCAACTATCATGCTTATTGCTCTTCCTTTCATCGTATATGCATTATTGCGTCATCGTTGGATGTCAACGCCATTGCGTCGCGTGGGTGCATTAAGTTTTTTGCTTGTAGCCAGTTATGGAATTTTTTATATACAACGCATCTATAACGCCAATGGCTCGTTGACACGTTGTCTGGATGGCAAGTTGTACGTCATTAAACTTGTTGGCACCGAGGCAATTATTTTGATTGATGATGGCTATTTTGCGCGCAAAAAATCAATTGAAAAAGCATTATCATATGAAGTTCGTCCGTGGCTTGCAAAAGAGTTTGGTTCGGTTCGCATCAGAGAATTACGCATGACACGTGTTGGCGCTGGTGGCTTGCAAGCGGCACAACATATGTGTTCGATCTTGCCAGTTGAATCGTTATGGGTTCCATTTTTCAACAACAAACTCAGCAAATATGCCTGGCGTTCTTTTTTTGATATGAAACGTACCGTAGCAGAAAAAGGCATACGACTTGTACGTTACAATCTCCATAAGGCGGCAAGAGCTTGTTTAAACGGTAAGCCTTCAAAAACTGCCTGATACGTAACATGACAGAGCGGCAAATTGAGTCCTGTTGTTTTTATAAAACGATGAAGTGACTGAAGTGTTGCGACGCCCTCTGGTTGAACATGAAAACGTTTTGTGGCCTGCTCACAGGTTAGGCCTTGCCCGAGTAACAACCCAAATTGCATGTTTCTACTCATAGTTCCAGTACAGGATAGTACCATGTCACCTAAACCAGCAAGACCATAGATTGTCTCCGGTCGTCCGCCATAATACTCAGCAACACGAGCAATTTCTTCAAGCCCCTGCGCAAAGAGATATGCTGTTGTATTTTTGTGACTAAAGGGTGCTTCATGAGCAATGCCCAGGATCAGCGTCATAACATTTTTAAGGGCGCCCCCTACTTGCGCTCCAACCGGATCGGTTGAAGCAATAGGCTTGAAATATGAAGCTGAAAGAAGATTGGACAGTTGACGGATAAGGGAAGCATGGTTACTGGCGATAACTGTTGCGGTCAGGGCATGCGATGCTAGTTCTGCAGCAAAATTAGGGCCACTCATGACCGCTACATGAATATTAGGACTCATAACATCTTCAAGAATGGCGGAAGGAAGTTTGAGCGACTGGTGTTCAAGCCCTTTGCTAAGAACAACCCATTGACCTTGATAAACCTCAGGCGATACTTCGCATTTAATTTTTTCTAAAACCGAACGCAAATATGGTACTGGTATGGCTTCAAAGATCAATGGTGCGCCAGCGAGCGCTTCATTAAAGTCAGTTGTAGCGGTAATTGAGTCGCCTAGTATAACATCTGGTAGATATTTGTGATTGCAATGATGGTGATTGATGGAGGCGGCGACATCCTGTTCGTAGCACCAAAGTCTAACGCTTGCGCCATTGTGAGCAAGCAGTGTTGCGACAGCTGTACCCCAGGCGCCCGCACCCAAGATAGTAACCGGGGTTGCCATGTTTTATTCCCCAAAATTTCTTTTGATCTGCCTAAAATGCTCTATGCAGTGTTCTAATTTTTCTTCAGTAACTTCAGGCCAGAAACAGTCGAGAAATGATAGCTCGCTATAGGCCGATTGAAAAAGCAAAAAATTGCTCAGTCGGGCAAGCCCACCAGTGCGAATGATAAGTTCGGGATCAGGTATGCCAGCGGTCCACAGCGAGGAACGCAACGTGTCTTCGCTAATTTGTTCAGGAGACAATAGCCCGTCCTTAACCCTTTGAGCTATTGACCTTACCGCCTCTGTCAACTCTGCGGTTGCGCCGTAACAAAAGAGCAAGTTGACGTTAAGTATTGAAAGTTTTTTAGTCTCTTCTTCCATCTGATCAGCAGCAGCTCGAACATTATCGGGGAATAGCGAACGATCTCCAATAAAACGCACACGAACTCCCTTATCAATGAGTTCGGGGAGTTCTTTGGTAAAGCTATCCGCGAGTAATGAATTAAAAAGATAGTTTTTTTCTTGTTCGCTGCGTTTAAAATTTTCAAGCGAAAACGTGTAGAAAGACAGATGCTTGATACTATTTTTAATGCACACCTTAATAGCAGTGCGCACAGGTTCAAGGCCCTTCTTGTGACCCAGAAAACTTTCCATTTTATGTTGCGCAGCCCACCGCCGGTTCCCGTCTGGAATAATCGCTAGGTGTTGCATACGTTTTTCTCTCCTCGTACCACGACGTTAAAATGTTCTTTCATTCGTCGCATTCATAGTAGCCAAATTTGAACAAGTTGCAATGTCAAGGAAAAGGCCCATTTTTAGCTGGTCAACTAACACTTTTGCAATAAATAGAGTAAGCTTTTATCGAATTAAAGCCAAAAAGCCTTAAATATTTACAATTTGACAATACGCCCGAATCGGCTAACCTAGAACAAATGGAGACAAAACTTAATAAGAAAACGGTATTAATGAACGAAATCAAACAAAAAATCAAAGCATTTATCTTCGATATGGATGGCACAATCATCAATACGGAGCCGGCATGGCAAAATGTCACCAAGCACGTATTGAAGATGTATCAGGGTATCGAAAAGCTCACTGAAGACCAGCAACAGTTCCTATACAGCCTTTCAGGGCTTGGACTTGAAAACGCGGCTTCTGAGGTCAAACGTTACTTTGATCTTAAACAATCAATTGATGAAATTATTGCGCAAAAAACGCAGGCTGTGGATCTTTACTTCAATGATGTAAATTTTATTGAAGGATTCGAACAATTTCATAAGCGCCTACAGGAAAACAATTTCTTTACAAGTGTTGCTACCAACGCTGATCCTGCAACCTTACGCAAGCTGTCGCAACAGATGAATTTTAAGCAATTTTTTGGCAACAACCTTTATTGCAGTGCCGATGTTGGCAACAAAGCTAAACCAGATCCCGCAGTATTTTTACATGCGGCACGCCAACTAGGTGTCGCTCCGCATGAGTGTGTGGTATTTGAAGATTCTATTGCTGGCTTTAAAGCTGCACAGGCCGCTGGTATAAAATGCATTGCCATCAAAAATGAAAACAATCAACAATTTATCGATCTTGCGCAGCAATCTATTGCAAATTATCACGAAGCCGAAGAGGCTCTCAAAAAAATCTAATCATTTTTCTAGGGAGTTCATATGAACAATGCATCTGCCGATTGTGCCTGGTTTAAGCACTGTCTGTCGGATACGCAGCTTTGTAAAACGCTTGCGTCAATTTCCTTGGTAATGTGCGACGTTGATGGAGCCCTTACTGATGGTGGTATTTACGTAGCACCGCAAGGAGAAGGCGGCCGTATTTTCTCTGTACAAGATGGCTATATTGTCAAGCCTGCGATGCGCGCCGGAATTACCATTGCATGTATCAGTGGCAAAAATAATCGATCTGCACTTGAACGCTGTAAGACGCTGGGAATACCAGAAAATTTATGCTTTGTAGGATTAGAAAGCAAACTTGAAACGGTCCAGTTGTTACAGAAAAAGTTGAATATCAGTAGCGCACAATCAATGATGTATGGTGATGATTTTTTGGATGCGGAAGTAAAGCGCGAAGGACATTCGGCTTTATATGCATGCCCTTCAAATACGCCTTTTTATTTTCAATCCGGTGCCGATCTTGTTATTCCACGTAATGGCGGCAACGGCGCTTTTCGCTTGTTAATGGACCTCGTACTATTTGTACGCGACCAGCATTTTGCCCAACTGGCTATCCAGAAATGCCTTGAAGCCGACACAGCTCTCAAAAACATTTAAGTTCTTGGTGGTTTTGGCTTTCCACAGTCTATTCAGTCCCATGCAAACTCATTACCCCATGGGAGAGCAACTAATAGTATTTCCCCACCCAGCATACAGAACTTGAACCTTTTCTATTCTCGTTTACGCTAAACTGCTTACAATGAAGGCTTTTTTATGCGAAAAACGTCACTTTTACTAATTGTTCTTCTTACCAGTTCTTTTGGATTGATGGGAGTTTGGCTCTTCTGGCCAGCTCAAAGTCCATCTGCCCAAACAGCAGGACCTCACGTTGATAATAATGCAACAACAACCGCACACGCTGCCGTGGCTATAAAAAATATTACGTTACATGAATATGAAAAAAAGAAGGGTTATGAGTTAGTAGTCAACGCACAAAAAAGTCTACTTCTGCCAGGATCTGATATCATTGAATGCCACGGAGTAACTGGTTCCATTATCCGTCATGGGGAACATATAGCATGTGTATGCGCAGAAAAATCTGTTATCAATCGAGCTGCTCGTGAAATTACTTTTCATGGCGCCATTCAAGGTACCTTCAAAGATATTGTTATGCATGGTGCTGATGTTGTGTACAACTTCGCTACCAATAAGGTATCTACTGATTGCGTAATGACCTACACACATCCCTTGTTTCAACTGTCAGCGCAGCAAAGCCGCGTTGATATTCATCGACAAAAAATTGTGTTGAGCAATGGTGTTTCAAGCCTATTTTTATATCGCGCGGCAACCAACAAAGGCGGTAATTGACGCTGGTTGGCATGTTGCAATAATGCGGGCGACTTGAATCAGTGTGGCTCCAGTGGTGCATAAATCATCGACGAGCGCAATATGCTTATCCTTTATAAAATCAGTGCCTTTCCAGCGATATGCAAGACTCATTGCAAAAGCATTTTTCATATTTTCGGCGCGTTGCTTTCCTGAAAGTTTCCATTGATACGTTGTTTTACGTCGTCGACGCACCAGGCGTATAACCGGTTTATCAAGATCCTTGCTTATGGTGCATGCCATCTCATATGCCTGATTAAATCCGCGTTGTGCATAACGCGTCCAATGCAGCGGTATGGGTACAATGTAGTCGATAGCATGCATACGCAGTGGCGTAGATACGAGCATGAGACGCGCAAGTTGTCGTGACGCCCCAACATCGCCACTAAATTTCCTGGTAACAAGTGACCGTACAGGATGGTCATACGATGATGCTGCAAATACAGTAAGCCTGTAGGCGGGGGTAACCGGCAAAATCAGTGATGGGAGTGGCTTGATTTCCTTGGAGCATAACGGGCAAAAAATATGCTCCGGAATAATAAGCGTCTGGCATCCGCGACACAACGGTGGATAAATACTCAATAGAAATGGACGTAGTGGATTCATGTGATTTAATGCGCAACCCACAGTGCAAAATGCAAGAGTATGTTAATTGCAAGGCCACTGAGGACTGAATAAAAAATATTGTTTTCCGTACCAATAAACTTAATCATTTGAACGTAATTATCATATTTGTTGAGTGGTAGCAATATGCGTAACAGGTGAAACAACACAACGCCAATTACCATGAGTTTGAAGGTAAGCGGTATACCCATAAACACAAACACAAGCCCAGCAACTTTATCAATAACGAAAAGAGGGGCTTGCTCGGCTGGTACTCGAGATGCCACGAACGATGTAAGAGCGGCTACGATAAAAGCACTAAGCGCAAACCACATCATTGGTGTTGGCGCATAATCGTATGCAATCCTCCACAGCGCTACAAGTGGAAGTGCTACCAGCGAGCCAATAATTGTGCCTAGTGGCACATGAGCAGGAATTCCTAATGAAACAATACGCAAGCACCATTTTGACACTATATTAGTCATGACGTTCCCTCCAATTTTTTATGAGCATGATACCAACACCGCCGACAATAAAAATATCAGCAATGTTAAAAACCGGCCAATGATACGGGCCAATATAAAGTTCGATAAAATCAAGTACTGCTCCATACATAAGACGATCAACAATATTTGAAAACGCACCACCAATGAGGAGCAACTCACCCACCACCATCGAACCTTTGCGCATCTGCAATGCGACATAAACAACAAGCGCGATTATCAGAAGTGACTGCAGGGTAATCAATCGCCACGGTTCTATCGTGCGTAACATGCTCCAGCTAATGCCACTATTCCATGTACGTAGAAGATTGAGACCATAACAAGGAGCTTTGGGAATGACTAAGTATGCAAGAACAAGCATCTTTGTAATGCGATCGGCAATGAGAGGAATAAGCGGGATGAGCCACATAAGATAGGTGAAACGTTGATTTTTCATGAACGAACCTCTATGTGCTGATTTTTGAGCATGGCAACAACTTCTTTCCACGAAGCATCAATATCGGTCTTTTCAAGTGTACGATCAGAGCTCTCAAGCCAGACGCGGAACGTAAGCGCACGCGTATCAGCATCTCCACCTTTTTCAAACATATCGATCAAGGAAACACGGCTAATAAGAGAATTTACGCGTGCAATATCATGTTCTATGTGCGCAACTTCATGTGCTACAGGCACGAGCAAGCTTAGATCAAAATAGGTTGCTTGGTATTTACCGATGGCCTGATACGTTGGTTTTGGTGATGGATGTTTAATTAGAAAATCACCATCAAGTTCAAATATAAATGCATCGCACGGGACACCGATATCGAGACGCGACAGAAGCGAAAGATCAATTTTCCCAGCATGACCAATAACTTTATCACCGTACATAATGACGGCTGCCTGGTAGCGGTTATACCATGGTAAAAGAGAAGTAGTAGCCTTGTTCCATGCACATGATGTGGAAGCAAAACCAAGTTCCTTTAAAAGTGCCTCAAGCTGAAATTTGCAATCGTAAAAATTGATGGTCGATTTCTTAACGAAAAAAATTCCGGTAACGTGTGTGCATTCAGCCACTTCGCTCTTATTTTTTTGCCAAATACGCCCCATTTCAAAAAAGGCCAATTTATCACGATGTTGATGGTTCTCGACAATATTTTTGAGCAGTCCTGGAACCAAAGATCCCACCATGTGCGAATAATTTTCAGAAACCGGATTAATAATAGTTACCGCTGCATCAAGAGTAAGTTTAAGAGTGGCCAAAAACTGCTCATCGTACATGGCATAGTTCTGTTGCTCAGTCATATGCGCAGCGTAAGCCAAAAAATTCTTGATGGCAGTTACACGTGTAATAGCAGGTGCGTCAAACGGAGTGCGCAAGAGACGTGGGAGTTGTGGCGCAATATTTTCAAAACCATAACAGCGGACAACTTCTTCCAAAATATCTTCTTTAATCTTTATGTCTTTGCGCGCGCGGAACGATGGAATGGTGATAATGTAGACCGTTTTATTTTCTTGATTGTGACTCTTGATGACATTAAATTCGAGTCGTGCAAGCGGTTGAATGACCTGTTCTTCAGTAAGAGCAACGCCTAAGCGTCGCTCCAAAAATTCATGCTCAACTTCAATAACGCTTGGGGCCGGGATACTTCCGACAGCGATTATTTCTTCTGCATGCTGTAACCGCAGGCCCTGTTCATGACAAACTTTTACCAACCGCTGAAGGGCTTTGCTGCATTGGCAAGGATCCATTGTTTTCTCAAATCGGGCCGAAGCTTCGGTACGTTTTTTTGAACGCTGCGCGGTACGGCGGATAACTCCGGCATCAAAAGAGGCCGCCTCTATAAAAGCTGATGTTGTAGCAGCAGTAAGCCCGCTTTGGGCACCGCCCATAACACCGGCAAGACATAACGGTTTTTCAGGATCAGCGATAACAAGATCCTGCAGGGTTAATGAAAGTGTTTCACCATCAAGAAGTGGCAACTGCTCTTGATCGTCGGCCATGCGAATAATAATCGATGTACGTGAAATAGATGTAGCATCATATGCATGCATGGGAAGCGACCAATCGAGCATGCAATAATTAACCGCATCGACAAGTGCATTGATGGGACGGCTACCAACTTTCATGAGCCTACTGGCGAGCAAAAGTGAGCTTGAACGATTTTCTACCGATGGTATATAGAGCCCTTCAAAGCGTGAGCATGCTTTGGAGGCGTGATTGGCAATTGTTAAAGGGGTGGCTGCCGTTGGCAACGAGGTGTGATCAAAGCTGCGTACGGGAAGCGCATGTAGAAGGTGTATTTCTGGTTTAAGTTGCAGACGCAAAAATGCCGCAATTTCACGGGCAAAGCCACGATGCCCCCACATATCAGGGCGATGGGTAATTGATTTGTTATCGACCTCAATAATGACATCGGTATCCTCAAAGTGCTGGCGCCACTCACCATGTAAGAGCGGTGGAGCAACATCAAGCGCAGGAACCAGTCCCTCTTTTTCTACCCCAAAATCTGCCAAGGATGCCCAACGATAGACATGTTCAGCTTCTCTGACAACCATGAACATTGGTTGCGTAACGGAGACGGGAATCATATCAACTGTCTTGGCACGCCGCGGAAGCTCAATTTCTTTGCCAAGTTCAGGGAGCTCAATAATTACGCTCTGAGCCGATGTTGCCTTAAGCCTGCCCATAAAAAACCGGTTCAGATCAAATGCGACACGGTAAAAATCTTCGATTTCCGCGGTTCTCTTGTTAAAGAGTGCAACCAGGTTGTCGACATCCTGTTGCTTCCAATCGGCATCAATGTGATCAAATATCCACGCAAGCGATAACTTCATAATTAAACCCCGCGGGTAAATCGCGTTAAGACAAATCCTGAACAGCAAAATAATGCGTGATATTTTGCAAAAGATCAATCCAGATGCGTGATGGGCACAAAAATGTGAACGTTATGATCGTACAAAAGCTATGAGCTCTGAATAATCGCCTCGATCCGCAAGCTGTAATGCCTGGATATATTTTTTCCGAATAGGTGTTGGATCGTAGAGATTTTGAGTTGCACCCCAGCTGAAACGAGGCTTTCCCTGCTGCATAATGAGCAAATCTGCCATTAATCGAGCATGCCTGCCGTTGCCATTAGGAAACGGATGAATCCAGACCAATCGATGATGCATACGAACAGCTATTTCATCATCAGGAAATGAATTGTGCGCTCGTTGATACACAACATCAGCACATAATTTTTGAAGCTCTTCAGGTATCATATGCCAGCTCATACCAATATTTTTTCCAGAGGTGCGGAATTTTCCTGCCCATTTCCACGTTCGATCAAACATGTGATGGTGGAGCTTTTGCATAAAATCTACCGAAAGAATATGCCTTTTTTTCTTTGCCCATTGTTCGGCCGCAATAATATTTGCCATTTCCCACGCATTGAGCTGCTCCTGAGTGGTAACGTGGGGTGGAATAAGTCCTTCGAGTTCTTCTGGCTCAAGTAGTGTTGATCCTGGAGTAGCTTCGATTTTCACGTTATTCCTCCCACAGGTCTTTTGGATTTCCCTGCAAAAGTTCAATAACTAAAGCATCCTCTTGGCTTTTTGTTTGGTCTAATGTAAGCGCCTGTTGCTCCAATGCCATAGAATGGCCAACAGTTTTGAGACGCTTTTTGGCAATGGCGCGAGCTTGGGCTTCCCTTATGTGATCAAGAGATTTTTCGGGAACCAAAAAATAAACAACGTGGCAATTCATTGCTTCTGCCACTCGTTCGAGGTTTTTGAGGCTGATCGTCCCATTTTTTTCACTAGACTCAAGGGCGACAACATTTGATTGTGTACAACCAAGTCGTTGTGCCAATTGGCAGTTGGTCATGCCCAGTGCCTGTCGAATAATTTTTATCCAACCAATTTTCGGTACTGGATCTTTGATTAATTCACTTGGATTATCTAGGCTTTTTTGTAGTTGCTCGCGCATTGCTTTTTGGAAGAATTGCCTCATATTTATCACCTATAGATTATAAATATTTATAAAATAGTTAACTATAACTTATTAAATCTTATTAAAAAGTCAAATATAGTTAATAATTTGGAATAAAAATCCCCCGGTCACGCTACAACCAGGGGATAAATACAGTTAGTTACTTTGACCTTTGCGCCGTTCTTTCTCTTGAACGCCTCTGGCACCTTTTAGCGCCGCCGCGCGAGCAGCATCCTGTGCTCTTCGTTCAGCAGCTTTCTGGGCAGCTGCTTTTTGGGCCTCTTGTTTTGCTTTTTGTGCTGCTAAAGCTTTGTTTTGTTTCGCTTCTCGTGCTTCTGCTTTCTTTTGTTCTACGAGCGCCTTCTGTTGAGCTTTTGCATCTTCAGCTTCTTTTAACTCTTTTAGATATTCTTGTGTTTGGTCAAGAGAACAGATCGCAATTTCCTTTATCAACCCAGGTTCATTTCCATCGGTTTGTTGGGCGACAAATTGCCACTCCGTACCAAATTTGTTCTCCGTCGTTATATTGGCTCTATGCCAGAGCATGCTTTTGGCCTTAAATTCGAGAAGCTTATTCTTTTGGGGAAAAACGAATATTCCACTGAGCCAAATCTCATTCATAACATTGCCATCCGCATCAGTAGTAACACCCATCGCAAGCTTGAATAGCCCATAATCTTTATGATGAATTATTACCCCGTCCTTGGGGTCAAGTTGCGCAGCCTGGTATAAAGAAGGAGGTCCTATGTTAATCCATGTTGGATTTGACGAGACCTGCGATGCTGCAAAAATACCCCCTTGCTTATGTACGCCCATAAGACTTCCTTGTACTCCGGCGTAAACATACTTAAGCCCACCAGCAGCTTGTGTCCATCCTGCATCAGTTGGATTTTTATAGAGAATCTTGTTATAACCACGCTCCCATATTAAAAAACGATAATGGTAACCAATATGAAAAAGCGTTTCGTTATTCTCATTGTCAGCATCTTGCCTAACGGCTACCGAAGATGCATCGGTGTCTTTATCAACTCGCCATACGGTATCAGCCATATTTTTTGTTGCAACATAAGATTTCTGCCATACCCATGCACTTCCGCTGCACAGAAACGCCAACAACTTAAATTGCCCGGCGGCAATACCACATATCGGTGTTGACTGAGGATCGTTAAGTATTTTCCATTCTCCATTGCCCGTAGGAGTTTGTTCGGAAATGCCATACATACCAAAAAGACTATGGGTATTATCTAATGCATACAGTTGCCCTGTGCTGCTATTGTCTTTTATTGTCGATGGTCCGGCTGCTATCGCAACAACGGTTCTTGCTGCCTGGTTAGGCATCTTTGGAAGAGCATTAACTTTGTTCCATGTGTTATTCGCAAAGCAGAATACTTCGCCGCGCGTATTGAGCGCATAAATCAGCGGCGTAAATTTTCGTACCGATGCTGCTTGCATAGTTCCGGCTATTGCCACCGCACATAAAATCGGCATTATTTTCATACCACAATCTCCCTCTTATAAAAAACCCTACTCCTATGATCCAATTTTTTACAATCAGCGATGATTAGGCTTATCACGACAGCGCCGATGTATACAATAGTTTGTTGTTTTTAAAAAACGCATAAAACACGCATTTTTGCGCAACGAGGAGATTATCGGGGCAGAAAAGGTATACTCACCGTATCGATTATTTATTCATGGTTTCTTGCCAGGAACATTTATGGAAAACGAATATTGTTTGTACTATCAAGCAAGTGTAAACCGCGAAAAAACATGGTTTGTTGTTGGTGCGCTACGCAACGAAGATCATCTAGCCTTTGAACGCGCTATGGAAAACAAACAAGATATTTTAGAATTTCTTGTGCCCCCAAGCCAAGAAAAATCATTTCTTGAATTCATCCTACAACTCCAAGAGCGTGGCGTTGTTTTTTGGTGCAAAAAACAAACAAACCGCTTTGCATCTCATTTATAAAAAAAGCATTAAAACATCGATTGCGACGGATCAACATGAAAACGACAGTTGCTTTTCAGCGCTGCTCTGCTATCTTTCATGAAGATACCCAAACGATCTACGCTGTGCTAAAAAAAGAGATAAGGAATGGAAGGATGGGTGGTTCAATAATTTTTGTTGTTGGAACAAGACCTGATGCGCTTAAGCTTGTTCCCGTTTACACAAAACTTCGACAGCTAGGCGCCCCCTGCCTCTTATACGCTACCTACCAGCATCGCGATCTCCTGGATGATGTACTTAACTTTTTTGACGTTGTGCCATCTCATACCATACAGATCATGCAGAGCAGCCAAACGCTTGCCCATATCGCAAGCTCAGTATTAAACGCATCTTTTGATTATTTTTCATCATGCAAGCCATCTATGATTGTTGTACAAGGAGACACATCAAGCTCATTTGCCGCTGCTCTTGCTGCATTTTATCTTGCAATTCCCGTCGCACACGTCGAAGCCGGTTTGAGAACCGGCGATATTCAGGCTCCTTTTCCCGAAGAAGCAAATCGTCGTTTTATCACCACAATAAGCTCACTACACTTTGCGCCAACCGCCACCAACATGCTCAATCTTTTACACGATGGCGTTGATCAACAATCAATATTTTGCGTTGGCAACACTATTGTCGACACACTTTTTAGTATTAAACAAAAAATAGACCGCGGAGAACTACCACTAAGTCCATCAACACAAAAAGTTATCACACGTTGTCGGCAGGAAGGTAAAAAGCTTGTTCTTTTTACTATGCACAGACGCGAATCATGTGAACACGGTGTCGCTCGCATACTCGATGCCATTATTAAAAGCGCCCGTCAGCATCCCAATCTTATTTTCTTTTTTGCTACACACCCAAACCCCAAGATTCAAAAACTTATTGCGCTATCGGAAATACAAAAAATTCCAACCATTGTTTGTAGCGCACCAATCGCCTATCATGACCTGATAGGCGTGCTTTCTGCCGCAGCATTTGTTATAACAGATTCTGGTGGAATTCAGGAGGAAGCAACTGCTCTTGGGAAAAAGGTTCTTGTCCTACGTGAAAAAACTGAACGCGTAGAAGCTGTGTGGGAAGATATGGCTATACTTGTTGGAACCAACGAAAAAGCACTTATGCATGGCATCAAAACCCTTTGCAATCAAACTTCTTGCGCGCAAGAAAATTTCATCTACGGTGATGGTTCGGCATCCGATCGCATCGCCAAAGTTCTGGTACATTATGGTAATTTTTCGCCACAGCACACGTCTCCATCTCATCTTCAGCCTGTTCAATCTGTACATACGCCCATACGGATGTAGACGAAAAGAGGAGGATAGGGCTCATGAAGCGCATATCAGTTGTTGGACTAGGATACATTGGACTTCCAACAGCAATTCAAGCGGCAAGCACTGGTTTTGAGGTTTATGGATACGACATTAACCAAGAGAAAATAAAACGTATCAACAAGGGTGATCCAACCATTTTTGAGCCCGAAATTTCTGAGCGTCTCTGGAAGGTTCTTAAGACGGGAACCTTCAAAGTGTCCAATGACCTGCAATATGCAGATTGCTTTATTATCGCCGTTCCAACTCCTTTTAAGGAAAACAAGGCCGCTGATGTGCGTCACGTATTTCATGCAGCAGAATCGATCGCGAAACGGCTGATGACCGGAAATACGGTTATTCTTGAATCAACGGTTCCGGTAGGAACTACTGAAAAACTTGCAATTTTTTTAGAAGAAAATTCTGGCCTTAAACTAAGCACTGATTTCTTTGTTGCATATTGTCCAGAGCGCGTACTGCCCGGCCACATTTTTAAAGAAATAGTTGAAAATGATCGCATTATTGGCGGCATGTGCCAACAAGCATGCGAGCACGCCCATGCATTTTATGCAAAATTTGTACGCGGAATCATTCATGTTACTGACGATAAGACTGCCGAAATGGTAAAATTAGTTGAAAACTCAAGTCGCGATGTACAAATTGCTTTTGCAAATCAGGTAGCAACTATGTGTTGTCGCTCCGGTATTGATCCTTATCAGGTCATTGAATTAGCCAACAAGCACCCACGCGTCAAAATACTAAGTCCAACGTGCGGCGTTGGCGGACACTGTATAGCAGTTGACCCTTGGTTTCTGATCGAGAGTTTTCCTGAAGATAGCAACCTTCTTCGTGCAGCTCGGGAAGTTAACGACAATAAGCCAGAACACATTTTTACGCGCATAATCAATAAGGTAGAAGGATTGCGCATGTTTGGCATCACCAAGCCAAAAGTGCTCGTTCTTGGGCTTACGTTTAAACCCGATGTTGATGATATACGCGAATCTCCCGCCTTACACATAGCGCAAAAGCTTGCTGCACAAAAAAACTTGTTGGACCTTCTCGCCTATGACCATAACATCAACAAACAAGAAGCTTTACAACGCGGAATTGAACTCATCAGCGACGTATGGGAGGGGATAGCCGCTGCCGATATAATTGTTATTCTTGTAAAACATAAAGAGTTTACGCTTATGCGTGAAGATAACTTTGATAACAAAGTACTTATTGATACCTGCGGCCTTATGCACAGTATCAGCCAAAAACAAACACAAGCCTTTTTGGAAGGCGCAACAAAAGCAAATACCTTGTGGGGCTAATATCACATGCAGCATCACGAAGAAACACCGTTTTCACGACAAATTTTTTTGCAACGCGGAAATATTTTAGTTGAAAAAACATCACCGGCAGAAACTCATGACCATCATGTTGTTGTACGCGTCCACTATTCATTCATAAGCTCTGGAACCGAAATAGCCACCGTCAACAACTCGGTGTCTCAACTCACTTCCTACATCACCAATATTTCGCGTTATACCGCAAAGCTTTATGGCGCCTTCAAAGAACACGGAGTAAAAGGAACTCAGGCTCTTATTAAAGAGCGCCAACACAAAATATTACCACTCGGCTATTCCTGTGCCGGAGAAATCATTGCCTGCGGAAAACATGTAAAAAATTTACGCATCGGAGATTATGTTGCTTGTGCCGGCACTAACTATGCATATCACGCAGATATTATTAGTGTGCCGCAAAATTTGACGGTACGCGTTGTGCGGCAAGAGTTTCTTAAAGAGACAAGCATTACTACCTTGGGTGCTATTGCACTTCAGGGCATTCGTCGCGCAGATGTTAGCCTCGGACACACAGTATGCGTTATTGGCTTAGGGCTTATTGGACAACTTACTGTTCAACTTGCCAAGCGCGCCGGTGCCACGGTTATAGGTATCGATATAAAAGATGATCGCATCGCACTGGCATACCAAAGTGGCGCCGACACCTGTTTACATGCAGGCAATGTCGACATTGTTCGGGAAATTTCGTATCTGACTGATCATCATGGCGTTGATATCACCCTCATCACCGCTTCTTCACAAGCAAGCAACATTGTACAAGATGCAATGCAGATTACACGATGCAAGGGACGCGTTGTTGTGGTTGGCGATGTAAAATTAACATTTGACCGAGAGCCCTTTTACCGCAAAGAAATTGATTTTTCAATCTCCTGTTCTTATGGGCCAGGTCGCTATGACGTTGCCTATGAACAAGAAAGTATCGATTATCCCTATGCCCACGTTCGATGGACTGAACGCCGCAATATGGCATACATCGTTAGTCTTATTGAAAAACAACTATTATCTCTTAAGCATCTCATCACTGAATGCTACAACATCAACGACGCAAAGCAGGCTTATGCCAAACTCAAAGATGGGGCCTTGGGTATTATTCTTTCATATGAGCATGAGACCATTAATAAAGCATCAGCGGCAACCACCACTCTTTTATCACCTCATGCCATGCCCTATATCTACCCAACCGAAAAAACGCACGTTGCTCTTGTAGGCGCCGGCGGATTTGCAAAGACAAAAATATTACCCATTATTGCGCAACTCGATAATGTTTCAATTCACTCAATCGTTGATACCGATGCCGCTGCTGCGTTAACCATTGCACGCGTTTATCGCGCACAACGAGCCTGCAACAATTATCATCGAATCCTCAACGATGACAACGTCAATGTTGCCGTTATCACATCACCTCACGCGCATCATGCCGAACAAGCACTCGCTTGCCTTAACCATGGAAAGGCGGTGTTGGTTGAAAAGCCAGCTGCAATATCATTTGAGCAACTTGAAAAGCTGAGAAATTTCTTTGCAATCAATCCAACATCTCCTTATTGCGTCGACTTTAATCGATCATGCTCACCATTCATGGAAGAAATTAAAACTCATCTCTCGTTACGCACGCAGCCCGCATTCATTACCTACCGTATGAACGCTGGCTACATAGCCCCAGACCACTGGATTCAGTCAGAGGAACACGGGGGTCGTATTATTGGTGAAGCGTGTCATATTTTTGACCTTTTTTGCTTCTTGCTCGAATCAGCCCCTTTATCTATACACGTAGGCACGAGCATATCCGCCACCAACACACTACCTAGCCCCGATAACATTGTTGCCACCATTACCATGCGCGACGGCTCTTGCTGTTCGCTTGTCTACAGCTCTTATGGACACCATGATGCGGGTAAAGAATACATGGAAGTTTTTTATGATGGCAAAACGATTATTATGAATGATTTTCTTGAACTTAAAGGCTTTGGATTGCCATTGTCCTTCAACAAACGCGTGAGCTCACAAGATAAAGGACATCAGAAGCTCTACGCACAATTTTTTAAGGCGGTCCGCAATCGCCAAGCTTGCATGCCTATCCCACTGGAAAGAATTTTACGAGCAACGGAGATTACACTCATCGTTAACTCATTAGCCAAACGCGGTGGTGGGTCAGAATCATTGTGACCAAGCAATCAGGTTCGCCTGAATTTTTTTTCAAATTCATTTTTTTCAATACACCACATTGTTGGACGACCATGAACACATATAAACCTATTATCAACGGCTTCAAGATCATCAAGAAGCTTGACCATCTGTTCGTGTGATAATACATCGCCAGCTTTAATCGCCGATTTGCATGATATTTGTGCATGAATATATTCGTTAAATGTTTGCGCAAAAAGGTCGTGCTGCAATGTTGCATGTTCACCAATAAACACCGCAACGTCCTGAATGAATGAGGCCAAAGAGTCCCCCCGTAATTGAGGCGGCGCACTGCGCACCACAATCTTTTCGTCGCCAATTACATCAAACGCAATGCCTTGGCGTGTAAAAAAATCTTTATGCTTTAACATCTCCCCAATCATATCCGCGTCAAGAGTAATAAGTTCGGGAAATAAGAGATCAATACCATGTTGAATGTCATAATTTTTTTTAATTTTTTCATATATAACCCGCTCATGAGCAGCGTGTTGATCAATAATTACAACCGCATCGTCCTTTTCCACCACAATGTAGGTAGCAAAAAGCTGTCCTATAATTAATCGCTTCTCTGTCGACTGTTCAATTTTAGCCTGATCGTGCACAATCGGCATCGCTACATTGACCTGGTTTTGCACAACAGGCGCCGACTGATAACGCACCTGAGCAAAGTATGGCATGGCATCATGCAACGGCGGTGCCGACATCGATGCTGCAGTAACAATCGGAGTGAAGCGCGACGGCATTGGCGCAAGCGCCTGAGTAATGCGTTGCTCAAGAGTCTTTTTCACAGCAGAGGTAAGCATTGCTTGTACCACCCCTGGCTGGACAAAACGAACCTCTTCTTTTTTGGGATGTACGTTAACATCTACCTGTGATCGATCAAGTGTGATAAAAACCGCAGCCGCAGGAAAACACTTGTCAGGCAATACACCGGCATAACCCTTTAAAAGAGCTTTGGAAAGCTCACTATTTCTTACCCATCGTCCATTTACAAAAAAATTAATGTAGTGCCGACCATAGCGCCATATCTGCGGCGATGAAATCGAACCATTAATCGATATTTTCGCATCATCAGCAAGTGGATGCATCGGCAAAAGATTTTTGGCGACATCTGAGTCCCACAACGCCAATGCTCGTTCTCGTTCGTGTGCAACACCAGGAGCATTAAGCACACACATTCCATCACGATAAAGCTTAAAATGGACGCCCGGATGACTGAGGCAAACAGCATGAAGAATGGTTTGTAGCGCATTCCATTCGGTTTCATCGCGTTTAAGAAATTTTTTTCTAACCGGTGTATTAAAAAAAAGATCCCGAACACTAATATCAGTCCCACAACCGCAGGACGCTTGGGAACGTTTCTGAACCTCAACCCCACTGTATTCGATGGCAATGCCAAGATCATCTGCTGCCGCCGACTGCAATTTGGTTGTCAATGTAACCTTGCTTATTGCCGCAATACTGGCTAAGGCTTCCCCACGGAATCCATAACTGGCTACATGTTCAAGATCGTCAAGATGATGCAACTTACTCGTTGCATGCGACACGAAACAGAATTCTGCATCTTCTGCAGACATTCCAGATCCATTATCGGCAACGCGAATTAAGCATTTACCAAAATCTTCTATGAAAATATCTATGGTTGTTGCGCCAGCATCTAAACTGTTTTCGAGCAGTTCTTTAAGAACATGCGCTGGTCGCTCTATGACTTCGCCGGCAGCAATTTTGAGTGCTTCATGAGGTGGCAGAAGGTGAATCAGTCCCATTATGTACCACCTTTACCTGTTTCTTTTTTGACTGAAGTGACGGATGCCCACGCAATACAATGGTCGTGCTCACAGGATTAAGCGCATCACCAAATAAATGTACCTGGCCTGACAATAAACTCAATTCAGCTCTAGAGCTTTGGATTGCTACAGGAATATCGCTGAGCTTTTGTTTGCTCTGCCAAATTTTGACATTACCCTCAAGAACAACACGTTGATCAGCAAGAAAAACGCTTGCTGCATCTGCCACGGCCTTACGTTGTGCGCTCACCAGTTTTACATGTCCCGTAAAAGTTATTTGTTTAAAATTAGAAATATCTGGTGATAATTTGCCCTTGTGCGCCTCAGCTTTTTTTGAATCTAAAACAATTTCGAGAAAATCAGCAGTTATTGAACTGCTATCCGCAAAACATACCCGAACATTATTGCGGTACTGAAATCTAAAAAGACCTGGGCGTTGAGCATCTTTAGCACAAACTGCATCAGTACTTGTAACGACGATTTTTGAAAGTGGATCAATTGCCTGACTATGGTGCGTACCGCAATACGCGGCAAAAGGGAAAAAGAGCACACCAAGAAACTTTTTATTCACCAGATTGCCCACTCATTGCATCAAGTAAGTCTTCTGCAAAATCTTGTCGTTTATCGGCGGGTATTCTCACCATACGTACAAGATCAATAATATTTTTTGGAGTACAGTGACACGCTTCGATTACGTGAAGGTCACCTTGGCTATCTCGTTCAGCTTGAACTAACAGCAGTTCTGTTGTTTTTTGAGATGCATCACCATTGTTTTGATGACCGCCAAAGTCAGCAGAGAGGCTGAAACATGAACCCATTACACAACCAATAAGAAATAATCTTTTAGCAATCATCGTCCGTCTTTCAACAAGAGTGATCCAAACAGTTCTGAATATCATTTTATGATGACGCAGGATGATATCACAAGCGTTATGAAAAGCAATAACTACCAAGCATAGTTCATACTCAGGTGAAATTCTTGAGCAGATTCATTCTTCTTGCGATCGAGTTTAAAGCCCCAATCAATTTTGGCAGGAACTGGTTTCATCAAATTCAAACCAAAACCAATTGCATGACGTAAATCAAATTTATCACGCATGATGAGTTCAGGATTTGAAATACCCTGTTTTGGCGTATCCCAACCAGCACCGGCATCATAAAACAAGTGACCCTTCATTGAATAATCAGGAATCAACGGGAAAACAAGTTCTGCATTATATACCAATGCATTACGAGCACCCAAAGGATCTCCATTACTCCATGCAGGACCGATGCCGCTCCATGTAAATCCCCTCACGGTGTTTTGTCCACCAATGTGATAGAGCTCTTTATAAGGGACCGGTTTATTACCCCGGAATTCATGAATTGTTCCCATTTTTGCATGCAATGCAAGAACAAGCGGTTCGCCAAGAAGGAATTTATCAATCAACGCGGTATAGAAACTTGCTTCAATTTCACCTTTGATAAAACCAAATTTATTGTTAAGACCAGGAAGCGCGGTTTTTAGGCTTGTGGTCATTTTATAACCCTCGCGTGGATAAACCTGGTGATCACGCGTATCTTTGACCAAATCTAACCCAATCCATTGCAACGTACCTGTTTGAAACGTACGTTGTACAATCGGCTCAAATAATGGATTTGGACGACGAAGCTTAGGATTATTGGTCTTAAGATCTTCAATACCCACATCAAGCACAAGCTGTAATCGTTTATCAACCTGCGGCAACCAGAATCCGAGTCGAACATCTCCGCCCAGTACTTTTTGTATAGGCGTAGGACTCATACTGTTGCTCCACTGTTCGTATTCATCCCAACGCTTGTAGGCATAAATACCGGTCGAAATATCGCTATCAAAAATATGGGGATCAAAAAAGTGCGCTTCAAGACGACGTACACGGTGACGATCTGCTTGAATCAGACCACCTACATCGTAACCTCGACCAAATAAATTGAGCTTATCAACCGAGACCATGGCTCGCATTGATGGAGTTGGATTGTATTGGTCGGTACCATAGCTCAACATAAAATTAAGATTACCGGTTTTTGCTTCTTGAACAGTCATCTCAAGGTCAACTAATTCGTCAGAGATGCGATGAAGCTTCCATTTAACACTATCACGCTCAAAAAAGCTCAAATATTCAACAGAAGCGCGCGACTGATTCAATTTTTTTGTCGTAATGAGATCGCCTTCGTCAATTTCCAACTGACGGCGTATGACTTTGTCGTGCGTCACCTTGTTGCCGGTAATTACCACGCGATTAGCAAATAATTTCTTACCACGCTCAACATGAAACGTTATATCAACTTCGTTGGATTTCTCATCCGGCTTTACCTGCGGAAATACATCGCAATAAATATAACCATTCTCGCCATACAGATCTTTAATGTTGTTCATTGACTGCATTAAAAGCTGCTGCGCATAAGGCTTACCTTCTTCAAGACGGACGAGATGGAACAATTCGTCTTCGCCATAAATATCATCGCCAACAACATGTAATTCGCGCACAAAAAACTGAGGGCCTTCTTTGATACTAAAGGTCACCGTTATATTTTTCTTGTCCGGAGAATAATCAACCTGAGCATTGTGTACCTTGACCATTAAGTACCCATTGTCCCGATAGAAGTACTCAATGCGATGCTTGTCAACTTCAAGAGCCTCCTCGTTGTAGGTACCACCATTGTCCATAAAGCTCAGTAGCCAATTTTCACGGGAGAATATAACGCCACGCAATTTACGATCGAGGAAATGTTCATTACCCGAGAATTTTACGAACTTCACCATCGACTTTGGTCCCTCATCGATCGTGAAAATGGCAGTAACTTTATCCGTATTCTCTTTATTGGGCTCAAGAACGTGCGTTATTTTTACCAGATGACGATTCTCTTCCTGATACATTTTGCGAATTTGCTCGGTAATATTCTGCAACAGTTCTTCATCAATGGTTGCTTGTTTGTCCAAGTTGAGTTTTTCTTTAAACTTGCGAGAACGCAACAATTTGTTGCCCCTGAACTCGCATTTTTCAAGAAGTTTCTTTTCTTCAACAACCACATATACGTTCATGTTTTTGTCGTCAATTTTTTCACCATCAATACGCACCTGGTGAAAGTTTCCCAAGCTGTACAAGTGACGCAATGCAAGACCGGTTTGATCAGCATCAAAAGCAACATCAACCTTGAAGGGGAGTCGGCTTAGAATAGCTTCCTTGGTAACATATTTATTACCTTCAATAGTAATATTTTTAATGATAAGGCCGGCAAACTGTTGCGACTCATCAGTATGTCCAGCTGCCGTGTGCTCAAGAGAAGCCTGTAATTTTTCTGATTCATTGACGATGGGCCCGCGATCTGACTCCTCTTCCTCTTCTTCTGCCCAACAAACGTGGGAAGAAAAACTTGTAGCTATCACGGTAAGAAGCAAACCACGCATCACAATATTCAGGAGCGTATGCCTTTTGACGAGGTTCATGCATATCCTCTTTTGGTGTAGAACTACCATAATGTTAGGTAGAAAACATCAGCTTTTTAAGACGATATCTGAAGAAAATTATGATACCGACTCAGGAAAAAAAAGCTATTTCTTTTCTGATTATTTTTCAGTTACGCAATTGAATCTTACTGTAAATACTGGTAAATCACATTAAATTCATCGCCCTGCACTTCGTTCGTTGGCTTGAGTGCCATTGTCTGATTTTGTAAATTCGTAAGAACAGACTTATCTATTTCCCATTTTCCTTTAACAGCTTCCTGATTGTGTTGAGCAACATATGCCACAACGTGTTTTTCGGTCACATCAACATCAACATCGGCATCAGCAATATCGCTGGTTGCATCAAGAGCTTTTACTATAAGCGGCGTCATCACAACCGTTGGAAGCGGAAACAAGGGCGAATCATACCCTTCAGGATCTGCATTCCACATCAAGAACCACATTTCTTTGTGCGTTGGATCTTTGCTTTTACGCGCAAGAACATTGCGCCCCTTTAAAAGAGCGTCAAACAGCGACTGCTCCTGCTGCCTGGTAGCCAGCGCGTCATCGCCTTCATAGTCAACTACAAGAGCATCGTTTTTGACGGGGCGGCCCACCATAATACGCGCCTGAACAATACGCGACCATTTTTTTTGCTGCTCGGTTATAGCTGTCAAGCGTTGCCGACTGACTGTTGCATGCTTTGAACTCACCCAATCAAAGCGTTGCACCCAATCTTCGCCGGAATAAAGGTTAAAAACACGCTTAAAAATAGGCGCATTGCAAAAACATTCGGTCTCGGGCTGCATGGGTGAGGCAAACATAATTAACTCATCAACAACAAGCGTTTTATCAACTGGCACATAGTCCCATATTTCTTGACCAAACTTGGTACGTGCCGTTTCCCTTGATGGAAGTTTTTTAATAAGAGTCGCCATTTCACGAAGCGATTCATCTTCTTGTGGAACAGATGAAAATTTAACCTGTTCATCGGCTAACGACATAGTCAAAAGTTTGTGAACCGCGGCAAGGTTGAGCGCCAAATTACCACCGTGTGAATGAGTAATAATACGAATTTTAGGATGTATCCCCTGATGCCGTAACCGATCAACTTCTGCACATAAGGCATTATAGAAACGAATGGCATCACTTCGACGATTGGTTTGACTCAAAAGCCCACTCCAACCAAAGGCATAAAAATAATTTTTTTGTTTCCCCTCGTAAACGGCATCGTTGATAATCTCATATGCTTTGACAATGGGGTAAATGGCAAATTTTCTTGGTTCAATTCTGCGGGCATCAAGCGATGGTTCAAAAGGAATCAGCCCTTGTTGTAATATCGCCTGGCGCCTGAAAAAAAAGTCATCGTTACGCATTTTGGCAGTTATTTGCTGATATTCAGTCCCATAGACATGATCCGATATAACGTCTGAAAAATTCAAAAAACCCAAAATGGATCCAAAACTGCCATGCACAAATATGGTCATCCAATGCTCTTGTGGAGAAAATTTATACAACCATTTATGGGTTACACCAAACCAAACTCCGGTCGCCACAAACAATGTTATGCTCAGAATAATCAAAAGACGCTTTCTCATAATTCTTCTCCATCTAAAATTTGATTTACATGGCTCATATCACAACATTTTTCACAAAGACAGTCTACTTCACCTCCACATCCCATTGCCATTTTTCTTGCATGAGATTTTCAGCAAACCCTTGTAATAGGCCTTTATCATTATCCACAATGGTTTTTTCTTGTCTTTTCGGCGATCTGTTGCTTAATATGATGATAGGACTTTTTAAAAAAATATAACGGGGCGGGGTTTTTTATGAAGATTATTTTCCATACGCTTCTCATGCTATTGTTCACAGCGCCAATCACTTTTTTAAACACACAAACACCAGAGGCAACCACCAATCAGCAATGGAAAGAGGATGTACAAAAAAAATTCACCGAATACCTAACTTTTTTACGTTCCATTATCGATCAAGGAGAAACCTCAGAAGAAATCAAAGACTTTGCACAATATTTTACCCAACTTGAAAGCTGGTTTACCACAACACTTGCACAATTATCTTCACCAACCGACAGTAATTACGAGGTGCTCACGGCAAAAATGAATGCTCTTGCTCAACTTATCGAAGCCCAAAAAAGTGCTGAAGTATCACTTAAATCTATGGTCGGCAACGCCGCTACCATTGCAGAAGTATTTCCGCGGCTCAGACTCTCGCTTCTGTATGAGATAAATTTATTACTCTCCAAAAAAATGAACGTGCATGACGCGGCACTCAAAGCCGCCCAAAATGCCGCTCGTTGTATCCCCGAAAAAGAGGATCTTGCAAGGCTGGAAAATATTATCGAAATAAATCTACGATCATGCATTGAAGAAAAAAATGCACTCAAGCAAAAGCTGGTACGTGAGTTGGAACAAGCGGGCAAAGAAAACCTTTCATTACAAACCCACGCTCTACAGAACGCACAAAAATTTTCGATTATTCAAGAACACGTCAAAAATCTTAAACTCGGTATAGAGCAGATGGAACGCGTCACGACTCAACAAGACGGAGGGTCTTCAACAATTATCTCAGAACCTGAACAAGCACGACGAGCGTTTATTGAGCTTGAGCTCACACAATCAATCGACAAAGAGGCCCCAAAAAAGTAGTCCTAATTTATACCTTTATAAAAGATTTGTGCCGATTAAATTTAACTGTGGTATGATTTTAGGACTGCAGGTAGGAACGGGCTCACAGAAGGATAAAAAAGAAGATTTAGTCAGAAAGGGAGAGGAGCCTATGCGATGCCCAAAATGCGGAGGCTTGATGCTCATGCAGTCTTTTTTCGATCACTTTATCAATTTTGAGGGATGGAAATGCCTCAACTGCGGTAAGATCATCGAAAAACGCGAAAATACCATCAAGGATGATTCCTTCGGCATATTTTATCAACGACAAAAACTCAAACGGCAGAACGACTAATATAGGATATATGAAACCAATCTTTCTCAGCATTCAGGCTACCTATGCCCACGTACAACTTGCGCTGTTCAAACAAAATATGTGCATTGCGCGCCTGTCTAAGAGCGAAACGAGAGCAAGCTCTCAGCTCGTGCTTCTTATCGACGAACTTCTCACCTCTCATAATTTTCAACTAGCAGATCTTAATTTCATTGCCATCGACAAAGGCCCAGGAGCCTTCACCTCATTACGCGTTGCAATCGCCACCGTCAACGGCATCGCATTTACCAATCACATGCCGCTCATTGGCGTTGATAGTCTTGACGCTCTTGTGTATGACGCTGCCAATAAAGTAACAACCAAGCAGATCCCCCCTCATGGTTATATTCTTGTGCTTCTGAACGCCTACAATAACGATGTGTATTATGCCCTAGCGCAGTTCAACGCTGCCGCGCAACGTTACGAGCCCTGTCTTAAAGGCTGCCATAAAATTGACACTGTTCTTGAGCAGATAAAAAAAGATTACGCTCCGCGTGAAATTATTGGCACCGGCAATGGGTGCGCACAGCATTATGAGCTACTACAAAAGACGCTGGGGGAAAATGTACAGATTTACCATCACCAACAAGCAACGCCAACAGCAGAAACCATCGGGGTTCTTGGATTAGAAAAATTTCTTTCAGAACAAGTTCACACGTACAAAGTCGAACCGAACTATCTTAAATCTCAATATTTTGCCCTAAAGCGCTCCTAAGTGCGCCAATACAAACCGCTACTGCCTCCTGTGCACGCAAAATACTTGGCGTAAGCGCCATGCGTTGAGCACCACACAGATCCAGTACACGACATTCTTCTGTCGTAAATCCACCTTCAGGGCCAATAACAACGTTAATTACTTCGGGCTGCGTAGCCACCAACGATGTCAAACTGGTAAAAAACGGGGTTCCGCCGGTCTCGCAATATACAACCACCTGTCGTGACACGGTCACCAATGGCGCAAATATCTCCGCGGCAAAGGATACTGGTTGTGCGATTTCAGGAAGAGCAAATTGATGCGCTTGCTCACATGCCGCAATCATAACGTTGCGCATGCGCTCAACTTCGCGATCGCTACCCCACTCGCGCTGCGTCTTAGTGGTTATGAGCGGTATGATACGCGTCACTCCCATTTGGGCCGCATAGTAGGTAACGTCGCTCCAGGCTTCACGTTTTAAAAGTCCCTGGAAGAGATTAATGGTCGGCATCAACGAACGTGGTTGATCAAGGGTTTGGAGTATACCCTCAACGGTGTTTTTTGTGGCAAGCGATGTCAGCTCGAGATAAATAACTTTTTCGGTATCAAAAAATATAAATTCGTCGCCTACTCGTGCATGCAAAACGTGGGCAATGCGGTGCCACACATCTGCGTCTCTAATGGCGCATGGCAAGCCAACATTACGGGCAGTGATAAGGGATAGCGCCCGAGGGGCGTGGATGGCGAATGTGTGACGGTCGGAAGACGTTTCTTTATGTTTCATGATTATGGGGTAATTTGTGGCATATCTGGATGTGCTGAATGATCTGAGCGGGGTATATCCGAAACACCCGACCTACGCGAATACCATATAATGACGGCAGCAAGCGTAACTGTCCCGGCAATATAGGCCCATTTGTACTCGATTGCATGGTCTTTCATCATCGATAGAGCAGCTATAAACCTATGCAGCATTTTTGAAGGAGTCTCCTTTTCAAGCTTATCAAATTCTTTGAGCATTGCTTCATCAAGCACAAGTTCATCATCTTGCCCAAAGCATACTTCTTGTGGCACCACAGACTCGGTCGCGGCAGCATTAACAGATGCAAACGTCATAAGCGCTATCAGTAAACCAGTCGTTCGTTTCATAATGAGCCTCATCAAAAAGTTTTTCCCTTTACCTTTGCCTATTCTTCCCTATAACCTTGATTTAGTCTAGTTTTTATACTTTCTGATTGACCGAAAGAGGCTGTATGAACACCCCAACGATGCTTATCATTCTGGATGGTTTCGGCTATCGCGCCGAACGCGAGGGTAATGCCATTGCACAGGCAGCCATGCCCTTTTGGAACTCATTATGTACCCATTATCCCTCAGCTCTTTTGAATGCCTCTGGACCCGATGTTGGGCTTTTGCCGGGCTATGTCGGCAACTCTGAAGTCGGGCATCTCACCATAGGATCAGGCCGCGTGGTAACATCGCTGCTTAAAAAATTTCATGATGCCATTCAGAATGAAAGTTTTTTTTCTAATGAACTCCTCATTAAACGCTTTGAACAACTCAAGCAAACGGGCAAAACGCTCCATCTCATGGGTCTCGTATCTGATGCCGGCGTACATGGACACCAAGAACATCTTCATGCGCTCATCAAACTTGCCCACCGATGCGGCCTTACCAATGTGGTAGTACACGCATTTCTTGATGGTCGTGACACACCACCACGCTCAGCGGGACGTTATCTTGAACAGCTTTCAGTTTTTTGTTCAAATCTTGGCTGCGGAAGCATTGCAAGCATTCAAGGCAGATTTTATGCAATGGATCGTGATAAAAACTGGGCGCGCACACAACAAGCGTACGATATGTTGTGTGGCATCACACCGCCCATTGAGCATCAGGCACATTGGCATACGCTTATTGATCAATCGTACCAAGCAGGTATATACGATGAATTTATACCGCCCATCATGCTCATCCCCCAAGCAACTATTAAGCCCGGTGATGGCATTGTATTTTTTAATTTCAGGCCTGACCGAGCGCGTCAACTAACAAATGCATTCATCAATCCTTTTTTTGAATACTTCAAAAATCCCCTCAACACCGGCAACAAGACGCTTGCCTTTTTTATTACCACAACACGTTACGATGAAAAATTTGCTGCATTTTCCAACGATATATTATTTGAGCCAGAACATGTCGAGCACACGCTGCTTGATGAAATTGCAGCACAAGTTTCTCACCCCAATGTTTTTCTCATTGCTGAAACAGAAAAATATGCGCACATAACGTATTTTTTTCGTGGCATGCGCGAGACGCATTTGTCACATGAGACAAGGGCTCTTATCCCCTCAATAAAAGCAAAAAGTTATGCCCAAACTCCCGCAATGGCCGCCCCTCTTATTACCAGCACATTAATAGAGTCGCTTCATCAATCGCCTCAAACATTTTACTTAGTAAACTATGCCAATGCCGACATGGTGGGGCACTCGGGTGACTTTGATGCAACAATTAAAGCATGTCAGGTTCTTGACCGACAACTCTCATGCCTCTATCACGAAGTTGTCGAACACTGTTCTGGAACACTTTTTATTACCGCCGATCATGGCAACGTTGAAGAAAAGATCGATTCCCAAGGGAATGCGTTAACGGCCCATACGTGCAATCCGGTACCTTTCATAGTGGTACACAAAGAAACACAACGAACAGCAACAACACCACCATTCAGCCACCAACCTGTATTTGGGCTTGCACACATTGCCCCAACCATATTGGCTTCGTTACATTTGCGCATTCCATCATGTATGGAACAAGAAACGATTGTCGTTGAATAGAGGTTTTTTACGGGGGAGAGGAGTACCCAATGCCAGTACTTAAAGAACGATTATGGGCAACGTTACCACACATTCCCATCATCACTATTATTTGGACAAGTTATCTGTTATATCGCAGCATCTTGTGCAATCGCCCTTTTCCAGATTTCAGCGTTTTACAAACTATGGATCTATCAACACTTCCCATAACCCCCATTCTTCTTACCTTTTGCAGCTTGCCCATTGGGCTGAGGATTATGCATCTCAAACGCAGATCTCAATTTGTTCACGATAATGCTGAAGAAGTTTATCAATTCAATGTATGGCTACTCAAATCCTACGGTATCATGTTCCTTGCAGTACTTGTCGGATTATTGACGCACACCTCACAACTCATGCTAATTGCAAGCATTGTTGCCCTTGCAATTTCGGCTCTCAGCATTATGCAAGCCCTCACTGCAATCGGCGTCTCATTGAGAGGAAACGTGTACCACTATTGGTATCCGTGGAAAAAGAAATTTTAAGCGCCGCGCAACTGTTTACCAAGCGCGAGCACGATTCCAGCACCAAGAATGAGCAAGAATGGAATCGATATACCTAACACAACAATGCGCTGCAAACAAATGCCGAGAATAAGCACGCAACTAGCAAGAGCTAAAAGAGGTAGCCACCATGAAATACGCTTGGCAATACCGGCACGTACTGCGCACAATACCGCAAGTGAACTCAAAAGATATGAGATTACTTGTGAAAACACCGCCATATTTTGAAGCGGGATTTGCTCGACGGTAATCCACAGAATCAAGCATCCAATTGCAGCCTCAACCAAGAAGCTCACCCACGGAACGTTGAAGCGATTAACACGCGTCAATAACGAACCAAAGGGTAAATGTCCATAACGCGCAATCGTTTGAAGGTTCCAACAGTTGCTGGTAAGAAGTGAAAAGCAGGCGCCAATAACCGATGCAAAAACAGCCCCATTAATAAGTTGTGCCAACAACGGATATGCACCAATCGCCCTAAATCCAATAGCAAGCACCGGCTCATTAGTATGACTAAACTGTGTTCCTAAAATACCCAACGATGCCAATAAAAAGCAGGTGTTAATTACCGCAACAATGGCAAATGCGCTCAACATTATTTTTCGTATATTTTTATCCGCATCCTGAATCATGTTAGTAATGGAACAAATCACCTCAAAGCCCAAGAGGGGGAAAATTGCTATTGGAAGTGTCTGAAGAATACTCGTCACATCAGCAATGTCTTTAAAATTGGTAGGATCAAACAAGAAAAAGCTTGCACCGAGCGAAAATAAAATTGGAATAGCTTTAAGCGCTGTAAAAACATACTGAATGCGTCCGCCAATCGAAACACCAGCGCTATTAATACCAACGATAAAAAACAACATCATACAATCGATAAGCCATAACGACATATGCTGCATCGCAGGAATGCGTACATAGAAAAATTCTATAAACTTATGCATCAATACCGTTGCAGAAACCGTTTTCCCAACAAAGTATCCCCACCCGCTCAAAAAACCAGCCCAAAACCCAAGATAAGTACGACTGTACACATACAAGCCACCTGCAACCGGGTGCAACGAGGCAAGTTCGGCTATGCATAAAATCAGTGGCAGCAAAATAATGGCTGCAATAATATAACTCACAAAACCAAATGCTCCGGCAATTTCGGAAAGTGGTTTGACACTGATAAAAAGGCCGGCGCCAATCATAGAGTTAAGACAGATAAGAATTGCCTTGGTCGGCGTTATGCTTCTGGTTGTCATACTTTTCCATGGAAAATAGTGATAGATAACGATACTTATTGATTTAAAATACGCGGTTCATCGTATCACAGGGCACTTTTCAGTGCAAATATCTTTTTTTCGATGCCATCAATGATTGTATGGCAAGACCCGCAAACCACGTCACCGCCACAATTGTCCCAATAATCGTCCACTCAGACATGCCTAGTGGCGCCAGTTTAAATGTCCTCTGGAGCGATGGCACATAAAGTATTACCAATTGTAACCCCAACGATAATGCAATTGCCGCAACAAAAAGAGGGTTGGAAAAAAATGGTGTACGATAACGTCGGCGCACCATATGCGCACGCACCAATTCCAAAACAACCATCGTGGTGAGTGTCATAGAATATCCCATCAACGCACCAGATTTAAATCCTATATAACTTGCCGTCAGCGTTCCCGCTGTCATCACCAATCCAATGACAATCAATTCCATAAAAAAGCGCCGCGTTATAATTTGTTCAGAAGATTTTCTCGGCGGTTTGTCCATCGCCCCACGACTTAAGGGGTCAAGACCCAGTGCAATTGCAGGCAAACTGTCAGTCACTAAGTTAAGCCACAAAATCTGCATAGGTAAAAGCACAATATACGCATGCCCCTGAGCATCAGTAAATCCTACAAGCGTACTGATAAAAATTATCAATACCTCTGCAACATGCGAAGAAAGCATGTAATTGAGGAATTTAATAATGTTGTCGTAAACACCACGCCCTTCCTCAACTGCATTAACAATGGTCGCAAAATTATCATCCAAAATCACCATATCAGATGCTTCCTTGGTAACCTCGGTTCCGGTAATTCCCATAGAAACACCAATGTCAGCAGCCTTGACCGCAGGCGCATCATTGACGCCGTCACCCGTCATTGCTACAACCTCACCAATCGACTTTAATGCACGCACAATACGAATCTTGTGATGCGCTGAAGTTCGTGCATAGACTGCAACATGCGCCACAGCGCGAACAAGTTCTTCATCACTCATACGGTCTAAATCGGCACCATAAAGTGCATCTTCTTCACGTACGTGCAGGCCAACTTCACGCGCAACGGCAAGCGCTGTCTGTCGATGATCACCGGTAATCATAACCGTCCGTATACCCGCTTTCCTACACATCCCAATTGCATGACGCACTGAGGCGCGAGGGGGATCCATCATCGCGAACAATCCCAACAAGGTAACATCTTGCTCAAGTTGTTCATTAAGCTGCATATCTGCAGCAACCGACCGTGATGCAACGGCCAAAACACGCAATGCCTGGTCTGCCCACTGATTAACAATATCAGCAAACATAGTACGCGTGGCATCTGTCATGGGAACAAGTCCCTTCGACGTCATTATATGCGTTGAACGCTCAAGGATAATGTCGGGCGCTCCCTTGATAACAAGCAATGACTGCCCCCGTTGAGCATCGCAGATGATACTCATAACCTTGCGATCTGAACTAAAAGGATTTTCGGCCCTACGTTGGCACTCACGCTCAAGCACCTGCTTTTCAAGTCCCGCCTTCCCAGCAGCTGCAATCAATGCACCTTCCGTTGGATCACCGGACACAAGCCACGCTCCACGTTCGCGATACACTGTGGCATTACTGCATAAAACACCGGCACGCAATAACGCAACAAGCTCAGGATTATGGTGCGGATCTATAATGCCATGGTCACGCTCAAACGCACCATGCGGCGCATATCCGACACCGGTTACATCGATAATTTGATCGTTGACCCAAAGGTGCCGCACCGTCATTTCGTTCAACGTCAACGTCCCTGTTTTATCGGTACAAATAACGGTGGCACAACCAAGTGTCTCAACCGCACGTAGACGACGCACCAATGCTTTACGCCGCGCCATACGCTGCACACCGGCAGCAAGTGTAATGGTAATAACCGCAGGAAGCCCTTCAGGAATTGCAGCAACCGCCAAACTTACCGCACTTAAAAACATGATCAGCGGTTCGTTACCACGCATAAGACCCGCCACAAACATCACGCCGGTAATACCGAAGAAAAATAACACCAACCTGCGCTCAAAGCGTCCAAGTTGCACTTGTAAAGGGGTTATGTCATCAGGTTCTTGCTCAAGGATATGAGCAATGCCGCCGAGTTCAGTGGCAAGCCCGGTGGCAGTAACCACCATGTATCCTCTTCCACGGACAACTCTAGTACCCATAAACGCCATATTTTTCTTATCACCTAGGCACGATGCAGGATGAGCAAGAACCTCACTCGTTTTATTAACCGAAGCAGACTCTCCAGTAAGCGTAGATTCTTGTAACGCCAGCTGATGGGCCTGAACAATTCTTCCGTCAGCAGGGACAACATCGCCTTCTTCAAGCACCACATAATCGCCAGGCACAATTCCTACCGATGGCAGAACTCGCACCACTCCATTGCGAATAACACGTGACGTTGGAAGTGTTAACTTATGCAATGCTGCAAGTGACTTTTCAGCACTATATTCTTGAATAAACCCTACAATGGTATTGAGCACAATAATGACACCCACCGTAGCAGCATCAACCCAGTTACCCAAAAAGCCTGATAAAATAATCACAATGATCAGCACCCATATCATAAGGCTGGCGAACTGGTTAAAAAATATTTTGAGCGCCGATATTTTTTTTCGCTTGGGCAATTCGTTGGGACCATATTTTTTAAGGCGGCGGCCTGCATCAGACGTTGAAAGACCTTTTTCGGCTTCAACACCAAGCCGTTGGCACACCGTATTAACTGAAAGCATTTCCCATGCAATGGATTCGGAAGATTTCATGGAGACCTCTTATCTTTTTTTAACGGTCGCACCAATCCATATAAAATTCCGTTCGTACTAAGTCAAACATCACAACGTATTTCAGAATTCTTTACAAATAGCATGGTCATAATCAACACTTTGCATATTTCTCTAGCCAAAAAGTCGATACACAGCCCCTTCTGGACGCACCTCACTTTACAAAATATTTCTTGCCAATAGACTCATGTGGTGGTTTTTTTCCCTTTACAATTCGACTTAAAAGAAGGGTCGCTATGATGACAACATTCCTCATTTCACTCTGTATGGGTGTTGCCGGTATCGGCATAATTTTTACGCTCATTATGCAAAAACGGCTTGCGCTACGAAAGAATCCGGATGAAAAATCAGCACGCATCGCCCTCCTCATTCGCCAAGGAGCAATGACCTTTTTGCGCCAAGAGTACACCATTCTGGCTATCGTTATTTTCGTTGCATTTCTTATACTTGGACACATTTTCAGCAAAGTGGCAGGGTTAGCCTACGTAGCAGGTGCTTTGTCCTCAATGTTTGCCGGCATTATCGGCATGCGCGCAGCAACTCGTGCCAACGAAGCAACAACTGTTGCTGCAAAAAATGAAGGCGAACGCGCTGCTTTTATCACCGCCCTTATGGGTGGCTCGATCATGGGATTTGTTGTCGCAAGTCTTGGACTCATTGGCCTTGGAACTATTTTTTATCTTTTCTATGGCACCGCCTATGACATGATTAAAATCTTTATATGCTACGGCATTGGCGCAAGCTCCATCGCACTCTTTGCACGTGTTGGCGGCGGTATTTTTACCAAAGCAGCAGACGTTGGCGCTGACCTTGTGGGCAAAGTTGAGATGGGGATTCCTGAAGACGATCCTCGCAACCCCGCTGTTATTGCTGATAACGTTGGTGACAACGTTGGTGATATAGGAGGCATGGGAGCAGATATTTTTGAATCATATGTTGTATCAGTCATCAGTGCGCTTGCTCTTGCGGTCACCCAATATGCCAATAATATTCTCTATATAACGCTTCCTATCATGTTGTGTGCCATTGGACTCATTGCCTCCCTCATCTCATTGCTTTTTGCGCTTAAGTTTGCGTCAAAAATTGAAACCTTTCTTCAAAAAACAACGTATGCCGCAATTATTCTTTTTATACTCGGCGCATTTGGTTATCTCTATGTGTGTGGCATCGATCTCAATCTTTTTGGTTCAATTGCACTTGGCGCCTTTGCGGGAATTATCATAGGACTTTCCACTGATTACTACACATCAGGAAAACCTATCAGAAAACTTGCAGAAACATCAAAAACAGGTGCTGGAACTAATCTGATTTACGGACTATCAATTGGTTTTGAATCGGTTGTATTCCCCGTCTGTGCCATCGCCGTTATTGTTTTCATTTCGCACACCTACTTTGGCGGGCTATTTGGTATTTCGCTTGCAGCCGTTTCCATGCTCGCTACCGTTGCCATAACAATGACCGTTGATGCGTATGGCCCTATTGCTGACAACGCTGGCGGTATTTCAGAAATGTCTGGATACGGTCCTGGTGTTCGCCAGATCACCGACAAACTTGATTCACTTGGCAACATGACCGCTGCACTCGGTAAGGGATTTGCCATCGGGTCAGCAGTGCTTGCAGCACTTGCCGTTTTTGCAACCTATTGCCAAGAGGCACACATTCCTCACCTTGATCTTTTCAATGCCGTCGTTATTGCCGGATTCTTTATCGGCGGAACATTACCTTTTCTTATCTCCGCACTCACCATGCGGTCAGTAAGCCGCGCGGCCTGGAAGATGGTACTTGAAGTACGTCGTCAATTTGCCGAGATCAAGGGACTTTTGGAAGGCACAGCCGAGGCTGACTATGCACGCTGTATTAGCATCAGCACACGAGCTGCACTTATTGAAATGCTTCTTCCTGGCCTTATCACGATTGCCGCACCGATCATTATTAAATTTGCATTCGGTGCACAAGGCAACATGGCGCTTGGTGGATTTTTAGCTGGTGCAACACTGACAGGCGTTGTGCTTGCTCTTACCATGGCAAACGCAGGTGGCGCATGGGATAATGCTAAAAAATATATCGAAGCGGGAAATCTTGGTGGCAAAGGTTCAGATGCTCACCGTGCCGCCGTTGTTGGTGACACTGTTGGCGATCCTTTTAAAGATACATCAGGCCCATCACTTAATATTTTGATCAAATTGATGTCGATGCTTTCACTGCTTTTGGCAATGATGTAATTTTTTGTCCTAACAACGTTAAGGTCCACGATTTCGTCCGAAGGGCTACGTCTCGTGGGCCTTTTGTCTACTCACTCAGATTAGACCTCTTTCGAAATCTATTTGTGCGTGACATTCTGTAAGAAAGATTTTAGAACGCGAAATCTTTGTCATTCCGGGCAAGGACCCGGAATCCATGGTTATTTTAGTGCAGGTATTGAGAACATGGAACCATTTGCTGTATACATCTTATGCAATAAACATAATGGTACTTTGTACATAGGTATTACCAATAACTTGCAGCGACGGATGTTGGAGCACAAAAACGCCGTTGTGGAGAGCTTCACCAAACGATATGGTCTTACACGGCTTGTTCATGTTGAATTGTACAACTATGTCAACGATGCCTTACGACGCGAAAAACAACTTAAGGGGTGGCAACGCCAATGGAAAATTGACCTTATCGAGCAACAAAATCCGCAATGGCTTGATTTATACGATCAATTTTTCAAACCATGAAAGCTCAGTATTATAAATTCC